>Ga0208161_1000222_pt1 | contig 32410 bp, 54 predicted proteins | sample CB_VirMetaG_3_FD_184538 | JGI IMG/M metagenome (GOLD analysis project Ga0208161, IMG submission 184538) | Freshwater to marine saline gradient viral communities from Chesapeake Bay - CB_1508_1S Viral MetaG (SPAdes) (version 4) | ecosystem: Environmental > Aquatic > Marine > Coastal | place: USA... | reverse complement strand
TAAAATTGTTGTAGCTGGATCGGCTCGCCGCTCTGCTCAAATTGCCATAGGTGACCCCGATGACTTCCTGTACTTGCGGGCAAAGAACTGGGCAAAGGGCGACATTCCAGCTTGGCGTGGGAATTCAAATAACTCGATCTTTGCCGATTCGTATGATGAAATCATCGATGAATTCTGGAAGGGTTATGATGGAACTGGAGAGCCATATGGTCTGATTAATCGAGACTTAATTAGAAAGACTGGTCGCCTAGGTGAAAAGGTGAATGACAGAGCTGTCATAGGAACTAACCCATGTGGCGAAATAGGCCTAGAGGATGGTGAACCCTGCAATCTAGCTGAAATATTCCTACCAAATATCGAAAGTAAAGAAGAGCTAATTGACTTAAGTACTCTCCTTTACAAAACACAAAAGGCAATAACAACCTTGGCATACCCCTACGCTAAGTCGCAAGCTGTTATATCTAAGAATCGCAGACTTGGACAGGGGGTAACCGGTTGGCTGCAAGCTACCGAAGAGCAGCTATCCTGGGTCGGACCCTGCTACGAGGCACTAAAGTCGTTTGACGAAAAGTGGTCTAAGGAAGTAGGCATAAATGCATCGATCAAACTAACTACAGTAAAGCCGTCTGGAACATTAAGTTTGCTGGCTGGCGTTACACCAGGAATACATCCCGCATACGCAGAGTACTATATTCGTAGAGTAAGAATGGGAAGCGGTGATCCACTGGTTAATTACTGTAGAGATAAAGGATATGACGTTCAGTATGATATTGGATTAGATGGTAAAGAGAATCATACTGTGTGCGTTGTATCATTCCCGTGTAAGACCCCGGATCACGCTACACTAGCAAAGGATCTAACAGCCATAGATCAACTTAATTGGGTCGTTAGAGCTCAAAGCGACTGGGCGGACAACAATGTTTCGGTAACGGTTTATTACCGTAAAGAAGAACTCCCTGAAATACAAGAGTGGATGAAGAAGAACTATAAGAACAAATTAAAGTCGGTATCGTTCCTCTTGCACAGTGATCACGGATTTGCTATGGCTCCATATGAGGAGATTAGCGAATCTGAATATGTTAAAATGAAATCTAAAATAAAGGATGATGTACTTTTTATTGATAACATGAATGAGTTCTCAATAGATAATTTAGAATGTGCAGATGGTGCGTGTCCTATTAAGTGAAAATTTATGGATGATAGATCAGAAGAGTTTGATAAAATTTTTTCCGAAATGATTGATTCAGAAGAATTAAAAGAGATAAAAGAATCATTTGGAAACAATAGGGTGATGACCATAAAGGAGCTCCTTCTTGTTCAGCAGACCTTAATAGAGGTGGCCAATAATGTTTCTGATATGATATATGGAAATCTTGTTGATGAAGATCAACTAGTTTTTGTCTCAGACAATATTATTCACAGCCTACTTTCATCCATATATAAGAGCTGTATAGATTTCAATGATGTTATATCAGAATATTATGGCGATGAAGATGATGAGTATGATATAATATTTGAGTTAGACGACGATGATGATGATGAGGAAGAAGACATAGAAGAAGATGAGTGAAAAAGAGTTGAATAAAATTGATGTCTTGAATAATGGATATGTGAGATTAGTCGATCATATGGGCTCAGATCTTTCGGTAGTAAACGCAGCAAGAGCTTCCTTCGCAAAAGAAGTCAGCGAAATGGGTCCAGGTGATGCAAGACTTTTGGATTTTTTGGCTAGAGAAAATCATATGTCGCCGTTTAGGCATGCGTTTTTAACATTTGAATTTAAGGCACCTCTCATGGTCGCTCGCCAACACTGGAAGTATGTTGTTGGATCCGATCACACAATGGACTCATGGAATGAGTCAAGTAGGCGATACATAACGATGGAGCCAGACTTCTATGTACCAAAAAAGGAAGACTGGAGACTAGCCCCAGATGATAAAAAGCAGGGATCTGGAGGACCAGTAGATCCACTAACTGGTTCTTTCCTTACTACTGAGTTGTTAAGTCTAATAGATAAGTGCGAAAGCATGTATCGTTCCGCCATGGAAGCTGGTGTAGCACCTGAACAGGCTAGACTATTCCTTCCGGCATACAGCATGCATGTAATATACAGATGGTCGTGCAGTTTGCAGTCAGTGGCGCTCTTCCTCAATCAAAGATTGGAAGAGGATGCACAAAAAGAGATTCAGGAATACGCACAAGCCGTCTATGTAATGGCTAAGGAGAAGTTTCCAATCAGTATCCCCATGCTCACAGGAAAACTATGATAATAAATATTCTCTATGTGCTTGCCTTTATTTTGCTGATAAATTGGATTATATCTATGCAGATATTAAACTTAACGTCAGATAGCACTAGAGTAAAAAGAATATCAGTTTCTATAGCCATAGTAGCCTCCGCCCTACTGGGAACACTAATATTTATTGCACCATGAATAAACATCTTCAATATATGGAATTGTGTGATTCTATAGCAAAAATTTTTTCTACTTGCGAGAAAAAGAAGTATGGATCAGTAATACTAGATAACCATGGATATGTTATAGGTTTTGGGTATAATGGTGCCCCCAAGGGTATTGCACATTGCTCGGACGGTAACTGCCCTAGGTTGCTTGAAGGCAGTGCATCTGGCTCAGTCTATGATAACTGTATAGCGGTACATGCAGAGGCAAACGCGCTCTTACATTCAGATCACTCCTCTAACGGAAAAACAATGTATGTTAATGGACCCCCATGCTTCTCGTGTGCTAAGCTTATATGTAATTCAACCGTAGATACAGTTGTCTATAAAAATGACTCAAGTTACGCCAATTGGAGTTTTGTTAAATCTTTCTTAGAGAGTTCTAAGATACAGCTAATAGAGGTAGGCAGTGCCAGCATCTAAGTTAAATTATATAGTTTTGTACGACAACCATAGCCAAGTGTATGGATGTTCTTCACTCAAGGTGGCCAAAGATAGCCCGGTACCTGAGGGTATGACAGAGGATAATAAGAAGATATTCTTTATCGCCTATGAGCCAGATAATATTTCAATTTCTCTATACAAAATAGACAAACAGGAAAAGGAAAATGAGTAAAGTTAAGAAGAAGCACATTGTAAAACTTTTGCCAGGAGAAAGTGTTGTCGTTATGAGATACGATACTTTAATGTATCTTGCTCAAACGTGCGACCTATTAGCTGTTGATCAGCCCTCGGAGGAAGATGCACAAGCTTGGAGAGATCTGGCAGATGATATAAGAATACAGTGCAATGAGAACTACTACGACGAGTCTGCAGAGGAAGAATACTGGACGTAATTTAGATGATTGACCTATGCGTTGTAAGCTATAATACTAGACCCTTATTGCAAAGATTTCTAAATACTCTGCACTCAGATTTATCTGATTCCGAAAAGAATTGGAATCTATATATAGCAGATAATGACTCGTCTGATGATACAAGAGACTGGATATCAAACCATTCTAATGCGTATCAGATTAGTGGGTATGTGGAAAATAGCAACGTAGGATACTCATCCGCCTGTAATCAGCTGGCGTCAATGGGTTCGTCAGACATAATATGCCTGCTTAATGCAGATGTTTGGTTGAAGTCAAATGATATAAATAAAGTAAAAGCTTTATATGAATCAGATGATTCTATTCATATACTTGGACCAAAGCAAAGAGATGAAAACGGATATATAACTCACGCTGGTATAGTGGGAACAAATTTATCGCCAAAGCATAGAGGGTGGAGAGAACACGATCCGCACAATAATCTCTATATAGATAGGATTGAGTGCGTCACCGTATCTGGTTCAGCCTACTTTATTCGAAGAGATGTTTGGGACTCTTTGTCTAATAATTCTGAATATAAAAAAATATTTCCCGATTCAAATGGAGCGTTTCTTCCAACGCCTCATTATTATGAGGAAACATGGTGTTCTTATTTTGCAAGACACTTAGGATATAACGTTCATTACGATGGAAGTATTTCTATCGGACATAGTTGGCATAAGTCCTCTGAGGTAGGTGGGCACGCAGATTCCTACTTTAGTATAAGTAGAGAAATATTTAGAAAAGCGTGTGATCATTTTAAAATAGAAAGAGATTAATTATGGGTTTATATACATATAGAGCAAAATTAAAAAAAGTAGTAGATGGAGATACAATTGATGTTTACATTGACCTTGGGTTTGACATTCATTACTTTAGCCGAGTACGTCTCGCTGGAATTAATGCTCCAGAGAGTAGAACTAAAAATTTGGAAGAAAAGAAATTAGGCCTAGCTGCAAAAGAATATGTTGAGCAATGGTTCAATAAGGTAGGACCAGATTTTATTATAAAGACAACAAAAGAGGAAAAAGGGAAATATGGTAGAGTTTTAGGAACCATTACAGACATGAAAGACGAGAGATGTCTTAACCTGGAATTAGTTGACATAGGACTAGCTAGGGTGTACGATGGTTCTGGCGATAAAACCTGGACAGAGTTTAAGGAGTAAAGTTGCAAACGTTTCTTCCATATGATGACTTTCAAAAATCAGTAGAAGTTCTTGACTATAAAAGATTAGGTAAACAGCGTGTGGAAACATTCCAAGTTCTTAATATTTTACTTGAAAGAACGCCTACTAAAGGTTGGCGAAATCATCCAGTTACGTTAATGTGGACTGGATATGAATCCGCTCTAAAGCTTTATCAAAACATAACCATTAGAGAGTGGGTACGTAGAGGCTATAATAATAATATGTCTTACGAGGAGATAGAACCGGGTTCAGTCCTCATGCCAAAGTGGTTTGGTAGAGACGAATTTCATAGATCTCATAGGTCTAATCTTTTAAGGAAAGATTATGATTATTATTCACAGTTTTTTTCTGAACCCGACGACCTGCCATATTATTGGCCAGAGGTAGTAAATGCCGCTTAAAGTATTTTTGTCCGGAGCCATAGAGGGCGTAGAAGAATATGGTAGAGAGTGGAGAAAGGTTGCCACTAACAGATTGCACCTCTACGGATATGACGTATTGGATCCATCATGTCTGATAGATTTTGAGTATGAGACTCCTGATGAGATAGTTGAAAAAAACTTGTTCCTTCAGAAAAGAGCAGATATAATTCTAGTAGAGTACATGATACCGGATAGGCAATACATAGGAACAGATTTTGAAATGGCATATGCGAAGATAAATGGTCAACCATCAGTTGCTTTTGCATCCCCACAAGCTGTAAACAGAGTCTATCTTCAATACATGAACACAAAAGTGTGTCGTAGCATGACTGAAGCAATAGAGTATATAAGCATAAATTACCCATCGGAGAGTTAGTATGCAGTATAGAGGAAATTCTGGTCAAGAGTCTTTTGTTTTAGACCTTTTAGATTACAAGACCGACGGCTATTATGTTGAGTTGGGAGCATTTCACCCAACTGAAGGAAGTAATACTTTTTATTTGGAATCAGATTATAATTGGACTGGTGTCTCTTTTGAGATATTAGATGATAGGAGAAAGTCTTTTGTAGAAAAAAGAACAAACCCATGTTACGGCGATGCACTAGAGTTCAATTACGTTCAGTACTTTGAGGAAAATAATTTTCCTAAACAAATAGATTATTTGCAGGTTGACATAGATGCGGGGTATGATCCTTCTTGTCGCCCGTTCGGCAATCATTATACTACGTTACATGGCCTAATAGCAGTACCGCTAACTCAATATAGATTTTCTATAATAACATTTGAACACGATACCAATATGTATTTCAGAAATGCAGGGATGAGAGACGCTCAGAGAGAAATATTAGATAGTCTTGGGTATACCCTTGTAAGAAGGGAGTGGCACGAGGACTGGTGGGTGGACCCGAACGCTATAAGTATAGATAAGTTTAGGAGACACCTAGGATGGGAAACCCTCTAGATGAGTAGCTGTGTATATATAGATAGCTTTATTGACGAAGAACAAATTACGTTTATTTTAGATCGTATATCGCAGGCAGATTTTACAAGTGTTGGAAACAATAAGGATCTTTTTTCCTTAGATCTTTTTAATACTGAGTTATTTAATGACACAGAGTGTATAGAAATACTATTGTCAATACAAAGGAAAATAGAAAAAAAAATAGAACTCATATACAATAAGCCCATAACTCATTCAGCAGGTCCTTCGGTATTAAAGTATGAGATCAATCAGAAAATAGGATTACATAGAGATTGGGAACCGGAAGATTCCTATGTCATCGAAAATAAAAAGAAAAAAGTAGACTTAGCGTCTATAGTTTATTTCAATGAAGACTATAATGGTGGAGATTTAGTTTTCTATAAAAAAGAAAATCTATCCATACCATACCTAACCCTTAAGCCATCTAAAGGATCGTGTATAATCTTTGATTCGGATATATACCATGATACTATATCCATATCTAGTGGCACCAAGTATTGTCAAACAACATTTTATAGTTTATAGGAATAGAAGTGATTAATTTAGGCTTACAATATGAGGAAATATATCCAAAAATTATAGTATATAAAAATACTATATCTGATATAGACAAATTATATAATTTAGTCAGGAAATTTGAATCCTATTCTGCGGGAAGATTCTTCATGAAGGAGTGGACTAAATGGTTTGTTTTTGGCCGATACTCCTCCTTTAAGTCCTTTGAAGAAGTACTAGAAGATTCTTACAGTCACCTATCTAACTGCCTGTACTCCGCCTCAGAAAAAGAGGCAATGCTAATGCTGCTTAAAGAGGAGTCAGAGTTTTACAATGCAATTGTGTTATCAAACACTTTTGTGTTGGGGCATTACATTTCTAAGTTCGAAGTTAAACTTCCTCCAAAATCTTTTATGACAACACCAAATGTGGCAAAATATGATTGCGATATAGACTATGGTAGGGGCAAGGAAAATAGAATGGCTATGCAGTTCCATACCGATTACCTATTAGGGGAATGGTACTGGCCAGATGACGCCTTTCTCCTAACTTGTACAACATACATAAACGATGATTATAATGGTGGAGAAATAGTATTTCTAGCAGGTGAAGATATCATACCGTATAAACCTTCTGCTGGAGATGTAATTGTTTTTCCTTCTGGATCTCCTTTATTTCCAGAGAAACCAAATAGGCAGCCATATTTCCATGCGGTAAATTCAATAAAGAATAAGCCTAAATATTTTATTAGAAATTATATAAAATACCCTCACGCCGCGGAAGATTTATGGATTCGTAATTCTGAAAAATATGGAGATGATTGGCATGCAATAGCAAAAGAGAGGTGCGAAGATCACAACTTGCTCACCGCCCAACATTCTGATGGAAAACCATTTGATCTAGATCGATGGCAGAATGAGAAAGAAGTTCAGTTTTTTGGTTCAAATTTAATAAATGAATTCTACGATACACAAAAAGATTTATATCAAATCAATGAAAAAATCTATCAATACGAAGAATTCTAAGATAAGTAAGGTTAGGGAATACTATATAGTTTGTAGGTTTTTATGATAGAATTAAATTTAGAATACGAAGAAATATATCCAAGAATTTTTGTTTACAAAAATTTACTTCCACACATAAATAAGATTTATTATGTTATCAGTGAGTCTGAAAAAGTTAATTCTGGTAAAGCTTATTTCAAAGAATGGTCTGAATGGTTTACTTTTGGAACATACTGTAGCGCAAAACAACACACAGAAGCGATTGAAGACTTTTATAATTTCATACTAAGCGACGAGTTATCTTCTTCACAGAAAGAAGAATTACGTAAGCAATTTTCTGATCAAATGACTGTTTATAGAGATGTGTCCAATTCGAATCAATTAGCATTGATTCACTATTCACAGAAAAACAATATCAATTTACCTGATAACTCATTTATTCCAGAGTTAAACATAGCTAAATATTATAATGATGTTGATTTGGGCAATAATAGGGAAGATACTCTAGCCATGCAGTTTCATACAGACTATAGTCTAGGTGAATGGTATTGGCCAAATAACAACTTTATTGTTACCTGCACAACATATATAAATGAAGACTATGATGGCGGTGAGCTTCTGTTCGTTTGCGGAAAAGATATTATAAAATATAAACCAAATGCAGGCGACATACTAGTTTTTCCCTCTGGGTCACCGATGTATCCGGATTATCCAGATAGGCAGCCCTATTTTCACGCAGTGAACAGTGTCAAGAATAAGCCTAAGTATTTCATTAGGAACTATATAAAATATCCCCACGCTGCGGAAGATTTATGGAGTAGGAACGAGGAAAAGTATGGAGAAGATTGGCCCGACATTGCCAAAAGTAGGGGTAACGGGCAAAATATTCTAATTGTTAGAACCAAGGACGATAAACCATTTAATCCCGACTCTTATCATAATGAAGAATCTTTTGACTTTTATGGTTCCAATTTGATTAGCCGCTTCTACGATGTTCCGGAAGAGTTATATCAAATATATAACAACATATATGAGTTTGAAGAATTCGAGTAGCAGCTTGCAAGCAGGGTTCAAGTTGTGTATAATATAAGAGTCATATAAACCAACAACCGAAAGGTAAGTAATGTCAGACAATAAGCTAAAGTATTTCACTGTGACAACAACTACTCTTGTTAGAGCAAATAACAAGACACACGCTGAGAAGATTGCAATGAGCAATCGCCGCAAGGTGTCTGGACTTCCTGGTGAAGTTATCTACAAGGATGTAGAAGTTGATAGAATCACAGCCGTTGAGGCTCGTGAGCAGTTTGTAGACTGATACACTGAAAGTTAGACTGCGCAGAGGGAGGGTTATGCCCTCCCTCTATGTAGTTATAAGGAGGAATGGTTATGATAATAGCTCAAATGATTGGCAGAAATGAGTCAGATAGATACTTGGAAGAAGTTCTAAAACGACTATCTGGACAGGTTGATAAAATAATATTTACCGATGATTGCTCCGATGACAATACGCCAGAGATAGCCTCCAAATACGCAGAGGTATTCCAAACGCCAGAGCAACTGTTTAATGTTCACGAGGGAAAGCTGAGATCGTTTGCCTGGTCGAATTTGGATAAGTGTGCAAGTGTGGGCGATTGGATTGTCGCAATAGACTGTGACGAGATGCTGTACCATACAGATGATCTTGACATAAGAAATGTCTTGAACGCATCTCCTTTTGATGTTGTTAATGTTAGGTTTTATCATATGTGGAACACATTTCAGTATAGGGTTGATAAGTTATGGGCACCTAATAATAGCTCTAGAATCTTCAGATATAAAGAGGGTGGCATGTTTCGCAATAGAGAGTTGGCGTGCGGCTCAGAGCCAACGTACGTGTTAGACTGGTTGAAGGCCAGAAATTTTTGGATCAACTCCAACCTGATTATGCAGCACCTGGGGTATATGAAGGATGAAGATAAGCAATCTAAGTATAATAGGTATTCAAATATAGATGGTGGTCAATACCATAATCTTAACCATATTAATTCCATAATAGACACAGACCCAGTCTTAATAGACTGGGGCAACTTCGGTATTTGATTGGAGAACAAATGTCATTTTTAGATCAAAAAGAATCGCTCATACAGGTTACAAAAGCTATGAGCTCTAAATCAAAGTTTGCCTACATAAACATACCAAAAACGGCTATAATAGCTTTAAGTAAAAGTGGAGAGAATTCCTTTCCCAACAGCTTTGCAAAGAACGTTGTTGCAACAATGAAGAGCACAGATCCTTCAATTATGAAGGCACTTTCACACTCATTGGTTCAAGATGTTGCTAATGGTAGGCACTATAAAATAGGTCTTCATAAGAATTCTGAATACCTATATTCAAACATATTTGAATATTATTATTTAAATGATAGAGAAACCTTCTCTAGCATAGTTGATTTCTATATAAGATATTCTCGTTCGGCAATCGTGACGTTCCATGATTCCAAAGTTATATCAAAAAATTTTGGATACAACGTACACACAATTAATGTACCCTACAACAACTACTACAACAAGGTTGATGACGTATATGCTCAGCTCTCTGAACTAGACGGTGAACTTGACTATTGTTTACTGGACTGTGGTGTACTCGGCTTAGGGCTTTTGCCTAAAGTTTGGAAAAACTTAAATATGTCAGTAATAGATCTTGGCAAAACCCTTGCCTTAAATAAGCTCAATAAGCAGAACGTTTGATGGTTAACGATAAGAAATACAAGAAAATAGAGCAGGATGATTTAGACTTTTTAACCGATCTTCTGTTTGAAACAGACATGTCCATTTCTCAGATAGCTAGAGAGATGGACGTATCTATAGGAGAAGTAAATAAAAAAATAAATCAATTAGGTTTAAATTGGTTAAAAAACTCTAAAAAGAAAATGTCAAGAGGGCAAACAGCCCTAACAATGATAATGAAAAAACTATTACCCGGAGAAGAGATAGTAAACGAATATCATATTGGCAACAAAATGAAGCTAGACGTTTACTGTCCAAGATTTAAATTAGCGGCAGAATATCACGGTAGACAACACTTTTATTATACAAGTAGATTTTTTGAATCTAAGTATGAGTTCGAAGAGGCGCAAAAAAGAGACGAAGAAAAAGCAAAATACTGTAAAGATAACGGAATTGCACTCATCGTTTTTAGATACAACGATCTTCTGACAGAAAAGATTGTTTATGATAGAATGTTAGATGCGATAAGGTCTACACCACTATCTGCCGCTAACAAAGGCAATAAGTCAATTACATCATCTTCTTATTATCAAGAGCAAAAGAAAAGAAACTCTGAATATAGGAAGAAGATATACAGAAAGCTTAAGGACAATAGAATTGATGACGATAGAAAACGAAATTTCTGATCAGGTACCATTAGAATATTATATATTCTCTTTAAGCTTTAAAGAAAAGGGTGCGATAGAGTATTTTGATAAGTCACTGCCAGAAAATTTAGTTGGAACTATACACGGAGAAAAGGGCGTTAACGAGCTTTACAAGGCTCTTATTTCATACTACAAGAATACTGGCTTAGATATCGTAGACAAGACTGCCTTTAAAACCTGGCTTCAATCTGAGACAGATATATTCTCAGCTCTCGGAGGATCTGCCGGAGTCGATGTGATGGTCGACTATATAGACTCTATAGATTCTCCATCTCCACAAGCTATTGTAGAGATGATTAAATACAAGGCAAGAAAAAAACAGCAGTCTGATTTTCTTAAAGAACTTGAAATACTTACTTCAAAAAAGGGTTACAAAAGCGATGAAGATGTTCTTAGGATAACTGAGCTAACCACTCTTATTAAAGACATAGAGTCAAACGATAGAAAAAATCCTTTTGATGACATAACAACGGCAGACGATATTGTGGGTAGGGCCCACGATTTGTTGGACATACCAGATTTTGTTCCGACTCAGTTTAAATCCCTCAATAGAGCAATGGGCTATACTGATGAGGGTGGGTTTTTTAGGGGCGCTGTACACGCAATTATAGCTCCATCAGGGAAAGGCAAAAGCACGTTCGCTAAGTGCCTTGCCAACAATTGGCTTGATAAAGGTTTAAGAGTTTTATATGTAAACTTTGAAGAGGCAATAGGTCACTGGGAAAGAATATTGATGACTCAGATTATAGGGGAAAATGTTTACTCAGAGTCTGATAAGTGGACACCAGAGCAGAAAGAGGCCAAGTTAAATATCTTTAAGGAAAGACTTAAGTCGTGGGGAAATAGACTTATGGTTAGGCACGATCCTGACACCCCGTACTTTGAGGATCTTGAAAATTGGCTTAGGGGTATAATTGGTAAAGATTTTAAGGCACCTGATATTGTCATAATAGACACAATACAATCTATGTTCACAAGAGGCAGTGGGAAGGGTAAGCCTAGGTGGGGAGAGTTTGAGGAGATGATGGTAAAGCTAGAGAAGCTAGCTAGAGATCTATCCTGTGTATTGATAATTACAGCTCAGGAGAACTCAAATAGAATGAAAGAAAAAAGAGAGGTTGTTCAACAATCTGATACCGGAGGATCTCTGGCCATACAACAAAAATGTGCCGTAACAATATTCATTACAGAAAAAAGATTAGCTACAGATGATGAGACAGAGGACGAAAACATAATGCAGCTACAGATACCAAAGAACAGAATAACTGGCTCATCTTTCACCTATGATCCGCCATTGGTTAGGTATGTTGACAGTAAGAAAGTATATGAAGAGTACGAAGTCGTTGACTCCGAATCATACAAGGAATTGTCGGACTTTGATGAGCTATTAAACGGAGAAGGGTTTGACTAATGTTGATACTTTCTACTGATTCAATAAAAGATTTTCAAACATGTGAGAGACTTTACGACTATAGACATGTAGATAATCTTCCTGAAAAAATCTACTCTAGAGATTTATACGGAATAAGATTCGAAACAACAATAAAAAATATTTTATACTACTTCTGGTATAAAAAACAGGCTGGGATTACCCCTTCTTATTCTTCTATAATAAATAGATGGGAGAAGCTATGGTTTCCTAAAGACATGGATTCTTATGACATAATGACAGAGCAACATGAAAGTGTGTACGGCAACGTTGCCAGCCTTACGTCAAAAGCAGCCTCTGTTCTGATGAACTTTCATGAAACATACTCAGATTATGAGATGATACCTATAGCAATATGCGAAGACTATGTGGCCGTAGTTAATAAAAACGTAAGACTAGAGGATAGGTTTGATTTAATTTTCTCTAGAAAAGATAAAATATATGTTGTTAAATTCTTGTTCAACTACAAAAACTCAAACAGTTATCTATATCAAGTAGATTTCTCATCCATGTATATGGCTTTTAAGCATAGGCATCCAGACAAAGTCAAGAAGGCTAAGTTTGGATACATAGATCTCTTATCGGAAAATCTTTCATTTAAAGAATATGATATTTCCTTAGAAGATATAGAGTCGTTGGAGTACTGGTGTGATACAATACAGGAAAAAGATGTATTTGTTCCCAGAAGAGGACTCACATCTTACTGTAAAAAATGCCCGTTTGATGAGCCATGCTCTAAGTGGAATGGATGGAAATGAGTAAAAATATTTTAGATGACATAATAGAATCTAATGAAAAAGATGTATATAGAGATGAAGACGAAATTCTTTTTCATCTATTAGATGAAATTAATCTAATCAAAGATGAAGACATAAGAAGTTTCATTCGCTCAGTGCTTCTGAAGGCAGAGATGTTTTGGTTGATTCCGTCCAGCTTTTCTGGAAAATATCATCCACCAGATGAGCATAATGAACTTGGTAATGTCATACATACCAAGAGAGTTGTCAGAATAGCTTGCACAATGGCAGATTCTTACGTGCTTTCCGATGAGGAAAGAGATATAGTTATAGCCGCATGTCTGCTACACGATGCAACAAAAGGTATTAAATCTTCTGATAGCAATAGTTTTCATTATGACCCCATGCATCCATACACAGTTCAAAAATTAATAGAGTCAGCAGTAAGTCATGACAAGGAATATGGAAACGATGGCTGCTCTACTACATTATTTCTTCAGGAAGAAGCTGTGCAAACAATTTTGAGACTCATTAGATGTCACCTTGGTCCATGGTCGCCAGTTCCAGAGACCTATCCAATAACTTATTTGGATTATATAGTTCATTTGTCAGATAATATAGCTAGCAAGCTTCATACGTATATAGAGGATAGTGATCTTATCAATGAAAAGTGGAGAAAAGTCAAAGCAACAGAGAATAGCTAATAGATACTATCTTATCAATAGTTTAGATTCCCTTATTAAGGAATCTGTTTACTATAGAAATAATTCTGATTATTTGATAGAATCTAACAAGGTAATTAGTATATCTGTAGATTCTGATGAGATTAAAGTTGAGATTAAATGATAGTTCCAGATGATAAATCGAAATACTTAAGTCGGTGGAAATACCTTGAGATAGCAAGATATGTCCCCGATCTGGGTAGGGTGATTAGATCTAAGAATAATGATAAGCCGGTGATGTTGGAGTTGTCTGATATAGAGTCTTTCAGACGGGAAAATAATAATACGGGATTATATACATCAATATGGCACTATGATTCTGTGGATATAGACAACAGCATTAGACTAGGTTCGCTATATTTTGATATAGATAGTTCAGACGCAGAGTCATCCCTTGCAGACTGCAAAAAACTATATGAATATCTATCACAATACATTCCCGATGATGCGATAGTTATTTATTTTACCGGAAAAAAGGGATTTCACATAGAGTGTGAAGCACAGTGTCTAGGTATAAATCCATCTAATAATCTACCAAACATATTTAGATGGATAGCAAATTATCTTAAGGATAGTCTGGGCCTGGATAATCTCGACTTTAGCGTATATGACGCAAGAAGAATGTGGAGACTACCAGGATCAAAACATCAGGATACCGGACTATATAAAAACAGAATTGCCCCACCAATGCTGAGAGACGGCATAGACAGAATAAAAGAATATTGTAGAAATCAAAATGATAACATGGTTTGCGAGCAAAGCTTTAGCGCAAAGGCAAATGAATGGTATAGGAATTTTATATATGAAGCAGAGATTGACAAGGAAAGATCTAAAGACTTTTTGGCCTACTTCAACAAACACGGCTCGGCTGCGTTTAAAGAGTTTAAGGAAGTCGATAAAGAATTTACTCCAAAAAGATTAATTGAGAACTGCTCAGCAGTTAAGAGATTATGGCAGCAAGCTATAGACACAAAATTTCTCGAGCACGAGGCAAGATTGTTTCTGTGTTCAATACTTAGTTATAGTGAGGATTCGATTAAATTTCTTCATGGAATATTAAGTAATTGTGACGATTATAATTTCGAAAAAAGCAATAGCCATATTAGTGACTGGGTGAAAAGAAGACAGCTTGGTATAGGTGGTAGGCCGTATACATGTGAAAGAGCTAATTCTGTAGGAGTCGGTTGTGGTGAATGTTCTTTGGATAAAAGAAAAAAATGGATTAAGATAGGTGATAAATATGTTGAGACAGAAGAAGTTTCTTCCCCATCACCAATAAGATTTGCTTACGTTAGTGTTAGAAAAGGAGGTGAAGATGTCAAATATACAGGATCCTGATGATGTTATCGGTGTTTGCTCAGAGTGTCACTCTGACCAGCCAGAAAGATACATGTACAACAGCCCGTTTGCCCAAGAGGGTAAGCCCGTGCCGTGCAAGTACTGCGGTGGCGTTGTAATTATAACTTATAGAGAAACAAGAGATTCTGCCCTTCGGGACTCGGACTCAGGTAGAGGAATTTAGTGAAGAACTGGACCAACTTACATAATCATACTGTCTACTCAATGTTGGATGGGCATGGTGATATAGAAAAATATCTAGATAGAGCCAAGTCCCTAGGAATGTCGGGCATAGCTACGACTGACCATGGGAATATACACTCGTGGTTAGATTTTTACGACGCTGGTATGTCAGTTGGCGTTAAACCAATTCTGGGTTCGGAATTTTATCAGGCTAGAAAAACAAGATTTGATAGAGATGAAGAGGAAAGATCTGGTCCAGCAAAAAATGAATGGGAACAAAGAGGACCATATCATTTAACTGTTCTAGCTAAAAATAATACTGGATATAAAAATTTAATAAAAATATCCTCTAAGTCATACCTGGAAGGCTATTATGTTAAACCTAGGGTAGATCATGATTTGATATCAGAATATAGCGATGGCCTAATAGTTCTTTCCGGCTGCCTCAACGGAGAGGTTTGCCAAGCTCTTCTTAGGGGCGACTACGAGTATGCCTTAAATAGTGCAGCTAGAATGCAAGACATAGTTGGTAGGGAAAACTATTTTATAGAAATACAAAACCATGGTTTGTCTGAGCAAAAATCAGTAATTAATGATCTGGTAAAAATAGCAGAAACTATAGGCGCAAAGGTAGTGCCCAGCGGAGACTGTCATTATGTTCACAAGGAAGACGCTAGAGCTCATGACATAATGCTATGCGTGTCAACAAATGCCACTGTTCATACCGAGAACAGATTTTCTTTTACTGGTGACAGTTTTTACCTGCAGTCATATGAAGAGATGGAAAAAACGTTTTCCGAAGAATGGCTTCGAAATACCATGGATGTATGTGACATGGTTGATATTAATTTAAAGTTTGGCGAAATATACTTCCCAAATTTCCCAATACCAACAGAAGAAACCTCCGTAGATTACTTTGAGAGACTAGCTTGGGAGGGATTGAAAAATAGATATGGAAACCCTCTTCCTCAGCATATCGTTGATAGGGCTGAGCATGAGATTAAAGTTGTTAAGGATATGGGTTTTCCGGAATATTTCTTGGTAGTGTCAGACTTAGTAAGATGGTCAAAGGAAAACGGGATAAAAGTTGGATGGGGCAGAGGTTCTGCGGCAGGTAGCATACTTTCCTACGCATTTGAAATAACTAATCTTGATCCAATTAAGTTTGGCCTGATGTTTGAAAGATTCTTGGTCGAAGGAAGAAAGTCAATGCCTGACATTGACCTAGATTTTGACGATAGATACAGAGACAAGGTTATAGACTATGCAAGAGAAAAGTATGGCTACGATAGAGTTGCACACATATGCACATTTAATAAAACTGGAGCAAGACAGTCCTTAAGGGATTCAGCCAGAGCACTTGGTTATTCTTTTGCGGAGGGCGATTCCATAGCAAAAAAAGTTCCTGCCCCAGTTTTAGGTATTTCAAAAAGCTTAACAGAGTGTATGGATGTAGAGGACTTTATATCTGAATATCAGAAAAATAATACATCCAAAGAAATAGTTGATACAGCTTTTGGTCTAGAGGGCATCGTAAGACAGACTGGCATACACGCAGCAGGTGTGGTTATATCTCGTGAGCCTCTTGTCGAATACCTCCCCGTCATGCAGAAGGGCGCTGATAATCCAATTGTAACTCAATGGGATATGGGTAGAGTTGAGCAGTGTGGAATACTTAAAATAGACTTCTTGGGACTAAGAAATCTCGGTGTAATTGACTCTTGTGTTAAACTGGTACATAAGCATAGGGGTCTAGAGATAGACATAGATAAAATACCCCTTGATGACGAATTGACATTTAATGAGTTATGTAAGGGTAACTGTATCGGAGTTTTCCAGCTCGAATCATCCTCGATGAGACAAATGATGGTTGCACTACAGCCCAAATCAATTGAGGATATTATGGCACTTATCTCTCTCCATAGACCAGGACCAATGGGTTCTGGTATGGATAGGGAATATATAGATAGGAAGCACGGCAGATCAAAGATTAGATATGAGCATCCAAAGCTAGAGAAAGTACTTGCCCCCTCACTCGGCATCATGTTGTATCAGGAAGATGTTTTAGGTGTATCAAGAGAGCTTGCAGGCTTTACTTCTGCAGAAGCAGATGACCTAAGAAAGGTCATAGGAAAAAAGCTAATGGATAAGATACCATTGATGAGAAAGAAATTTGTTGATGGTTGTGTCGAAAATTCCCTATTAGATGAGTCTCAGGCTAATAAAATATTTTCAGACATAGAATACTTTGGTGGCTATGGCTTTAATAGGGCTCACGCAGCCAGCTATGCGATGGTTAGTTATGTGACGGCTTATCTGAAGTCAAATTATACAGTTGAATACATGGCAGCACTGATGAGTTCAGTTGTTGGCAATAAAGATAAACAGTCTTTGTATCTATCGGATTGTAGAAAGCTCGGAATAAATGTTCTTCCTCCATCTATCAATAATTCTGGAGTAGATTTTGAGGTAATAGATGAACAGACTATAATCTTTGGCTTCTCAGCCGTTAGTGGCATAGGCCAGTCCATAGCAGACGCCATAGTAGGGTGTCAGGACAAGCAAAATCCTTTTGTTAATATATTTGATTTCTTTAGAAGATGTGACTCCAATATACTAAAAAAGTCTACCCTAGAACATTTAGTTAAAGCCGGTGCATTTGACGAGCTATACGATAGCGATAGGGAGCCGGTGGGTAGATTGGCTGAAATACAGGTTCTTGAATCAGAAAAAGATGAATTAGGCATATATGTAACTGAACACCCAGTTTCAGGAATATGGGACACGCTAAAGAGTAGGGTTGATTGTGAGATAATAGATCTACAGGAGTACCCAGCTGGCTCTGCCGCAAGAGTTGGTGGAATGATTACGTCTGTAAAAACTTTGATGACAAAGAAGAATGAAAAAATGTACAAGCTAACGCTCGAAGATATATCATCAGATATAGAGATAATAATATTTCCCCGTGATGCAAAAAAGATTAGGTCAGAGGATCTAGAGAAGGGAAGTATATATATATTTTCTGGCAATATAACAAAAGACGGTGACGAAGAAGCTTCTTTGACTAAAATGTTTTATTCTTCTTGCGAAAAAATAGACTCACACACATTTGCGTCTGGCAAGGCAATAGTTTTAGATGCAAACCCATCTCTATCAGCAAAGACTGTTGATGATTTATATGATATAATAAAGAACTCACAGGGTGATAGACCTGTTTATATTAAAATAAATACAGGTAGACACAACTACATGTACAAATTTAAGGTAGAGGCGTCTTCAAAGATAGAGGGTGCCCTTAAGGAAATAATTAGTTTGGAGAAGTAATGGCTGCTAATGGAAGTTATAGAAACCCATCGACAAAAGACTGCTGGACCTTTTGTAGCTCATGCAACAGATGTTCCGACAAAGGAAAGTACGCTAAGTGTGCCAGCTGCAGTGGTAGATACGATCCTTATGGGAAGATAGATCCAGACAGAGATGATTTCTGTGATTGTAGAAACGGAATCTTAAGATGGAAAACACAAACCGGCAGACTTATCATAACGAAATTTCATTCTAACCCCTTTAAAGGTGAGGTTAAGTATGAGAAAAAAAGCGAGGACGAAAGAGATTGGGACTCATATGTTAAAGACATGCGAGAGAAGATGAATGATCCAAACTGGAATCCAATCACAATATACGGAGATGACTGAGATGCAAGAAAATTATGATATTGAATCAATATCCAAGGGAAACATAAAGCTCACAGAATACTCAAACCCTGATACTGGCGAAGTCGAAAAGACATACATACAGAACGGTATTTTGGGATTTTGGATTTCTGATCAAGAAATAAAAGACCTATACCTCTTACTTAGTTACTATATAAATATAGAGGAAATATCCAATATAAAGTAGGAGGAAATATGTGGCCAAAACTAGAGAATGATTTCATGGAAATAGGTAACACTGGATGGGTTCCATCTGGCCAAGGTTGTTTTATAAATAAAAATAATGGCCATTTATTAGACGAAATCGGTAGAGAGTTTGATGAAAACGGAATTTTAATATATGACCCAAATGAAATAGAATAACAAATAAGTTAGGATTACTTTTGTCTATAAATTATAATGAATTATCTGAATTAAAAAGAATTAGCCTAGTAGATTTCTCGTATTCTAGAATTGATACATACGAGCAATGCCCGGCAAAATATTTCTACTCCTATATCTCGAAGGAGCCAAGACAGTTTGCTCCAGCAGCAGTACTCGGCAATATAGTTCATGAGGTATTTGAGAAGGTTCTGGAGAATGACAAGGCACTTGATATAGAGGAGCTTAAGTCCGAATACGCAAAGGCAGTACCAGAATGGGATCCGTTAAATCAGATACCCCAGGAACTACTAGATGCCGGAAATGTTATTATAGATGAGTTTTACGATCAGAATGAGGACTCCTCTTTTAATATATATGCTAAAGAAATGGGCTTTGAGATTTTAATGGGGTCCTATGTCGTAAGGGGTTTTATAGACAGAATAGATTTAGTTGGGGATACTGTTTATATTATAGATTATAAAACTGGAAAATGGGAAGTTGCGGCTAAGGATATACAAAACAATCTCCAGCTTGGAATTTATGCTCTCGCGGTAAGCCAGATTTTTCCAGACAAAAACATCTACGCCGAGCTATATTACCTTAGATCCGGAAGAAGAAAAGGGCATCACTTTACCCCAGATGATATAGAGAACGTCAAAGTAGAGTTAGTAAAAAAGATGCAAAAAATAATAAACGATACCAATTTTGTACCCACATCGAATGGAAGGATTTGCTCTTTTTGTGATCACGCAAAATCTGGAGCTTGTGGTACTGGTGTTTTTAGGAATAAAAAGAATTACAGAAACTAAAAATGGGGGGTAAGCCACGTCTGTGACCTACCCCCCATTTATTAGGGGTTAATCAGAATGTGTCGACAGTGTTGTCGATTGAATCCTGAACGAGATCGAAGTCATCGAACTCGGTAACAACCTTTACCGCACGCTCACGAGAGAAACCAAGGTCGATTAAATCCTCGATTGTTGAGTCGTTAATCTTGCTAACGATGCTTGCGGTGATGCTATTCAGTGTATTCATTTCGTACCTCTTTCTTAGGTGTTTGTATTTTTTTATATTTTGTTGTATAATAAAGGTACTTGTACTTACGAGTGTAAAGGATATCATATGAATCTACGTGTTGTCGAGTCGAAAGAATTTTTTTTGGAGAAGTCACCTCTCAAGAAGCATCCTAATCTAAATAATATCAGGAACAAATCTATGAATATGGAGATAATTGAGAATGATGGAGTAAGAGCCAGGGGAGGCAACTACAGCGGAAACGCCTACAGGTACACCAAGACTGGATACAGGGAAGATATAGGTATGAGCGTTCGCTCTAGCTGGGAGGCAAATCTTGTCAGAGTGCTAAACCTTTATAGAATACAATTCGATTTTGAGCCTACTGTTTTTTCTTTTCCAGTTAAAAGGGGAACAAAGGGTTATACTCCAGATTTTTTCTTAAAAAGAAATGGTGACTGGATCGAGGTTAAGGGTTACCTGGATGACAAAAGTAAGATAAAATTAAAAAGATTCAAAAGATATTACCCCAAAGAATTTGAAAGGCTAACTTGTGTAATAGGTAAATACTCAAAAGACGCTATAAATTTTATGTCAGAGCTAGAAATCCCGAGCGTAGTATTCTACGAAGACATACGAGACCACTTCGCAGATTATCTAATATCCTGGGAAGGAAAGAAATGACTAAAAAAAGCTATAAAGAAACTTATTATTCCTTAAAAGAAGAAGAAATGCAAGAGCTAATAGCAAAAGCTAAGACGGGCTCATCAAAAGATCAGGAGGAGTTGCTAAAAGTTTTTAATAACTTTCTGACCAAGTACACCTCAATGCTGTACTACGGGAAGTATAATCTTAATGACTACGACATACGAAGGTTTATATCTTTATTCATAAAAGATCCTGGTACAAGATTTTCTTTGATGAGACAAAAGTTTACTCCAGCTGTAATAAAGAATGTAAATGAATGCATGCGTGGCATACACTATATGGCCAAGAGGTATGGTGACGAAGAGGATATACGACAAACTGTTGATATGACCTTCTTTCAGTGTATATCAAGGTACGAAAGGAAGGGATCTATACCTTTTAGCGGATTCTTGTATAGCTATTTTTTCTATCTACTAAAGAAAAATGTTGATACGTTTTTAATTGATCAGCTTGGAAGAAAAACTTTTCCTTTATTAAGTGACGAATCTAATTCTGATTCAGATTCAGAAGAATCTTTTGTTGGGTTCAAAGCAGATCCCGTAGAGTACAGTATGGAGCAACTTTTAGCCGCAGACAAAATAGATGAATTCTGGGTTATGGGAGAGAAAAATATGCCACCATTTGATAGACTTACGGTTCAAGAGCGTCAGCTGTTAAAATGGAGATATGTCGACGGGCAGAGGTCCAGTCAGATATCATCAAAAATAAATGAGCACCCAAATACAATTAGGGAGCACTTGGTTAAGATAAGAAACAAAGTTAGAGAAGCAATAATGGAGCAAAATTTAGAGGAATTTATTCCTCTGATAGAGGTAGAAAAATCTAATGATTAAAACTTCGCTAGGTAAAATACAGGAAACACTTCAAGAATTCTTAGAGCCACAGTTACGTGAAATAGTTATAGCCTATGCAGATGTGGAAAAGCATTCGCAGTACTATGTGGAGATACCTGAGTCTGATGTTATCGATTTAGGTATAGAAAATATAGCTTCTTTAGTTGCCAGATCTTCTAATGTATATGGTAGAGCAGCAAGATTTGCTGGGATAGCAAGAGCCCAGTATAAAATACTTGAAGGCTCATATAAGCGAGTTTATAAATCAAATAAAGTTGGCAGAAACGAAGACGAGAGAGAAGCAAACGCCATGAATGCGGCGGGAGATGAGTATTCAGCCCTAGTTACCTGCGAGGCAATCGTCCAACTCGCAGAATCGATAGAGGCAGCAGCCAGAATAGCATCAGAATCTGCACGCAAGATTATGGATAAAATACAGTCAATGCAGATAGCTTCATATAGAGAAGAAAAAGGATTCTATAGAGAGTCTGACTTTAGCACTTATTAGGAGTTTTGATGTACGTTGCCCATTATAAATCTGTTGTTTCTTCTTCTGAGTTTTACTCACAAAAGAGAAATACGCTAGACTTTCCTACTCAAGTTGAGTTTGATGGAGAAAGATATATGTTATTTAGAACCGTTCAAGTTTCGACACCGACTCAAGAAAAAAGATTTCTTGATATGACTAGTGGCTATGGTATACCTAGCGACATAAGAATAGATTGATTGACAATTATGAATATAGAAGTTTTCTGCGACGGTGCCTCTAGGGGGCAGGGTCAAAAAAAGTTTGGCGAAGCTTCTTGCGGTGTCGTTGTCTATAGGAATAGAAAAAAGATAGCACAGTTTGCCAGAGGTCTTGGTCCTAGAACTAATAATGAGGCTGAGTATGAGGCAGTAATAGCTGGTTTACTTATTTGCTCGATGGCAGATTTGGCAGACCCGATTATATATACTGATTCAGCTGTAGTTGCTAATCAAGTTAACGGGAAATGGAGATGCAAAAACGATGCGCTGATTCCGCTGTTGATGACCGTTGAGGAAATAAAAGAGGAGTATAACTTCAGAGTAGTTCAAGTTCCAAGATCATTTGTGTGGGAAGCAGATGGGCTCGCTAATCAATTTTTAGATCAATTAAAAGAAAGAAAAGAATACTTAAACAAGTAAACTGAGTGATTGAGGTATAAATGAAAGATATAAATCCCAATAAACCAATTATATTAGGCCTTTCAGGTAAGGCAGTAACTGGAAAAACATCGGTTGCAGAGTCAATAGTTCCTAAGGCTGCGATAGAAACAGAGTCATCAGGCATTTCTTGGGACCACATATTTTTTGCACTACCACTATATGAGTTGGCAAATATTAGAAAGCAGATATTAGGAACAAGAAAAAGAACTAGGCAGCTGTATGCTATACATGATGTTATTTACGATATATTTGGCGGCTCCGCTATAGGTAATGTTCCAGACTACGAAGATATGATCAACATAGTCCAGCAAATATATAATATGCCAATAGAGCCAGAGGGTATTAAGCCAAGAACATTCCTACAAAAAGCTGGAGACATATGTAGGTCGCACAACGAACTATGTTTTTCAGAGTGGGCAATTAATAAATCTAAAAAATTATATAATGATTACACACAGGAAAAGCAAGAGTTAGATTTAATAAATCCGTTTTGTGTTATCATCTCTGATGTTAGATTTTTAAATGAGGCAGAAGCGATCAAGAATCAGGAGAATGGTATATTAATTACATATACGGCCTCTGAAGAAGTTAGGCAGAATCGAATGATCCAAAGAGATGGTATGCTGATGTCTGAAGATCAGATGAATCATATATCAGAAAAGCAGATAGATGATATTATACCTTTAAGCGATTTAGTTATGGATACCTCAGATATGTCCGTGGAAACTCAGAAGGGTTTGACAGTTGAGTTTGTATCTAGTATAGTTGGCACCTATGCCTAAGATAGTTCCGTCAGCACAAGAGCAATCAGATTCATTTTCTATACAAAAGGTGGTAGAAGTTTTGTCAAATGAAATAACAGTTTCCTCAAATCCAGTGTTTATATGTGGTGTTAATAGAAAAATAAATATAGGAAACTTTGAGAACATAGACGTTTATGCGGGTGTAACTCTTCCTTTAGGTAATGTATCCCTTGAGGATAAGGAAAAACTACAGGAGGCAGTAGAGCAAGCAGCTGCTTACGGCTTTTCTTTAGTTTCTAAAGAAACTGGAGAAAGATATTTACTAATAAAAGAGTCACAACAAGGGAGTTGAAATGAAATTTATAAAAAAATTCTTTAAAAATATAGTACCCAAAAAAAATAACGAAACCAATACTGTAGTTAGTCAGCCAAATCCTATTAAGAAAATTAAACCCATTTCTGATTTTATTCAAGATGGTGGTTTTGATCTCGATGATAAGGCTGAAAAAGTATCTGGCGAGAAGGCAGATAGTCCGGTTGGCCCGGTAAAAAAGAAGCCGGGTAGACCAAAGGGCGCTGCAAAGAAGACACCGTCCAAGAAGACGCCTTCTAAGAATACGCCTAGTAAAAAATAATTTTAACTGTTATAATAACAAGGAAAAAGAGAGGCTAATCCCTCTCTTTTTTTCTATTATTAATTACTATAATTTCCATATCCTCAAACTAAGGAGTATTTATGGCTGACAAAAAAGGCTTTGGCATGAAGACGTCTACGACAGGTAACGTTTACAGCTTATTGAAAGATTCACAAATCAATGTACAAGACCTTCAGAGAAAAGGCGGGGAATACTCCGACCACTGGAAAAAGGTCAAGAAGAGTAAGTGACTATCAAGAAGAAGATATATATTAGTGGACCAAGAATGGGAACTAATAATCAAAAATCTAACGGACCAGTAGTTAAGTATACCGGTAAAAAACGTAAGAAAAGGAAAAGATAGTGGCAGCTAAAAAAGATCCCAGACTAGAACGCGCCGGTGTATCAGGCTACAATAAGCCAAAAAGAACTCCAAGCCATCCAAGCAAATCACATGTAGTTGTTGCCAAAGTTGGTAGTAAGGTTAAAACTATTCGCTTTGGTCAGCAAGGCGTTAAGGGTTCACCCAAAAAAAAGGGTGAATCTTCATCGTACGCAGCACGTCGTAAGTCCTTTAAGGCACGACACGCAGCCAATATAAAAAAGGGTAAGATGTCAGCAGCTTACTGGGCAGACAGGGTAAAGTGGTGAACGGTATGGAGGCAGTCATTGTTGCAGCTATAGCTGCAGTTGGTGGAGTTGTTACAGCTCTGGTTCAGAAGAGCCGTAAAGAAAATAGGGACGACCACAATGTGGTTGCCGGTCTGGTAAGTGGTGTAAAGGATGAGCTCTTTAACCTACACCACAAAATAGATAAAGTCGATGATCAAATGCAGGATCATATGATGTGGCATTATGAAAAGTCAGATCCAGCAAAAAGGAGAAAATAGGATGGCATACGGTAAGAAAAAGTCAGCTAAGAAAATGGCAGCAAAAAAAACGGCAGCCAAAAAAAACATGGGCAATGGTCTAACACCATCTCAGAAAAAACTACCTCCTGCAATTCAAGCAGCTATTCTTAGAAAGAAGAAAAAAGGCGGCAAGTGATTTATGGCTCCGCCTAAATTAAAAAAGGTAAAGAGAACTGCTAGCTTCTATAGAAAAAGCAGCAGCGCTAGAAGGAAAAAAGCAGCCACAGATAAAGCCTTTAATTCTAAGCCTGGTCAAAAAGCTAAAAGAAGAGAGCTCGCCAAGGCTAGATATAAGAGAGGTGTTATGGGTAAGGGGGGCAAGGATATGTCCCACACTAAGTCTGGTAAGCTGGTTCCAGAAAGTCCAAGTAAGAATAGAGCCAGGAACAGGGGTAAAAAATAGTTTAGTGAGTTTTTATGGGTGATATGATTATAAACCGTATGCCGGGAAAGCTTCTTTATATAGAAAAACTTTTTAGTAAATCACATCAATTTATTGAGGAGCTTGAGTTACTGGACAGCAATAGGGACGCTTATGATGTTGTCCCACCTTGGTCGAGATGGGAAGATGGTAGCCCTAGGCGATTAAGTAACCAGGATGATACTGGGTGGGAGCAGGTATTTGACGGATCAGAAGGATCATATAGGGGTCATTTAAAATTATTCGATTGGGACTTATCACTAAATAAACAAAATTTCAATTGGCCAAGAACCACGGTGTCGGATCACCATAGTGTTGGACATGAATTGGCAATTAAATTAATAGATCTTGTGGAAGATGATCTGAAAAAAGCTATAGAAATCTGGCAAATTCACACGGATTGTCCGACACTTCAATACTTAAGTAGAAACTACTGCATAAAAAAATATAGAACTGGCGCAAGTATGGGTAATCATATTGATAAAAATATTGAAAACCCATTAAACACAATGGATTGGACAGCCTTGGTCTATTTAAATGATGACTATGTAGGTGGAGAAGTGGTTTTCCCTAACCTGGGTCTGAGCATAAAGCCTACTGCTGGCAGCATACTATTCCTCCCATGCCTAGAAGAGCATTATGTTGAAGAGATTAAAGATGGTAACAAATACTATATGTTCTTCTTCATACACCTAGACACGCTGCTGTGTACGTCATCTCATGAGCCCTATCAGGCACTTAATGAAAGTATCTATAAGTACAGGAATAGCGCAATTACTATATAGCGTATTGGTTTAAGTTCAAATAATATTAGAAAGAGTTACTATTATAAGCAAAGGTTATAGGAGAAATTTTTAATGGCTAAAAAGCAAGATAAAAAATGGATACAGGGAGCGATTAAAAGACCTGGAGCCTTTACTGCCAAGGCTAAAAGAAGAAAGATGACCGTAGCCCAGTTCGCATCAGCGGTTAAAAAAAATCCCGCTAAGTACGACGCTACAACAAGACGGCAAGCAAACCTTGCGGTGACACTACGTAAAATTTCTAAAAACAAAAAGAAAAAATAATAGGAGATATTTGTTATGAGTAGAAAGTATACAGGATGGGACGGGAATGCATCAGGTAAGAGAGCGGGTACCGAAAGATTTATTAAACTTCTGAGTGAACACTTCAATAACGGTGTTTGGAATAATGGTTCTTGGGGTGTTCGCAAGATGAATAATCCACGTGTAGTTGCATGGAGCGTTCACGGTACGGGACGTGCATTCGACATTTCCTGGAGAAGCCACAGGGGTAGAGGATTTGGTAATTACGAGCAGGCTAAGCAAGTTGCAGATTTCCTGGTTCAGCATGCAGAGCTTCTGCTTATAGAAGAAATACACGATTACTACCCCAGACCACATGGTAGAGGGTGGAGATGTGATCGTTCAGCGTGGAAAGAATATACAAAACCAACTATTGGCAATACTCCTGGAGGAGATTGGTTTCATGTTGAGATTGCACCAGCTCACGCAGATGACGCCGAGTATTACGAAAAGGCTTTTGCAAGCATAAGAGGCGGCTCTCCAGCTCCCATAGCAAGCCCCAATCCGGCCCCGGCAAAGGTATCTCAGCCATCTGTAAGTAAGATGGTTGATGGTCATGGTCTAGCATATCCTGGCGAGTCAGTTAATCTTGGTGATCGTGGTGAATATGTTAGAATGGTACAAGAAAAGGTCGGAGCAAAAGTTGATGGCGATTTTGGACCAAAAACTGAAGACGCCGTGGAAGCTTGGCAAAAAGCTAACGGCCTACATGCCGATGGTGTAGTTGGTCCAAAAACATGGAGAGTCATGTTTGGTGATACAAATGAGTATCCTGGACATTTAGTGGGACTTAAGCACGAGCATGAAAATGAGGTAAAACTAATTCAGGCAAAGGTTGGCGCTAAAGTTGATGGAGATTATGGTCCCAAAACTCAGGAGAGCGTAAAGAACTGGCAGAAGTCTCATGGTTTAGAATTTTTGTCTGATGGTATAGTTGGTGAAAAAACCTGGAAAGCTATGTTTGGCTGATTGTAAGCTTATTGTTGGAGGAATAATAAAAGGAGATATTCATGAACGATATGAAAGAAAAGACCATGTACGTACTGGCCGTTGGAGTCATGCTGGCGATTCTCTTCGCCATTGTCGGTGACTATCTGGTCGCCGCAATTGAGACTCAGACGACCGGGGAGGCCGTTGAGGTTTCCTCTGACGTGATGACGCTCGTGCAGACTGCTCTGGGTGGTGTCATCGGCATTATCGGTGGTTACTTTGGTGCTAAGGGCATGAAGAAGGATGATAATTAAAACTAAAGGAAAATTATGAAAAAGAAAAAGAAAGTATGGGATAAGCCATCTCCATCTAAAAAGCCAAGAAAAATGACAGCTAAGATGAAGAGTAGGGCTAAGGCAAGAGCTAAAGCAGCGGGTAGGCCATACCCAAATCTTATAGATAATATGGCAGTTGCAAGAAAGAGAAATAAGAAGTAGAATATACTTATGCAAGATAAGGATTTAGATGGATTTGTTCCATCGTTGGAAAGCTTTGAAATAACTCCTCAGTTATCAATGATAACTACAGATGGAGATTTGATCGAGGGACACAATGTTAGACTCATTCTTAGGGATGGGTCTAACATTGTTTTTTCTTTATCTGTGCAAGAGTTGCAAAAATTATTTTTCCTTATTATGAAAACCCTACTGTAGGCTATGCTATAACCTATAATGTTATGATTAGGAGAGGTGCCAGAGCGGCCAAATGGGACATCCTGCTAAGATGTAGAGGGCATTTGTCCTCCGTGGGTTCAAATCCCACCCTCTCCGCTCCTTACTATACTTGATGGCTTCATGATTGACTCACTTGACTAATGCGTGATAATATGGTGTACCGTCAAATCTAAAGATCGGAAAGATATGGCTAAAATACTTTATTACGACATAGAAACTGCCCCTAACTTAAGTTATGTCTGGGGTCATTTTGAGCAAAATGTAATTGACCACGAAAGAGAATGGTATATGCTATGTGTGTCGTATAGGTGGGAGGGTGAAAAGAAGACCGAGGTTTGTTCTTTAATAGATTTTCCCGAAGCTTATGCAAAAGATCCAGAAAACGATTATCATGTTGTTAAAAAGTTATGGGACCTAATTGATGAAGCAGATATAGTAGTTGCACACAACGGTGATCGATTCGATATGCGGAAAGCAAACGCAAGATTTGTTTGGCATAACCTTGGACCAACATCTCCAGTTAAGCAAATAGATACCCTAAAGGTAGCTAGAAGATATTTCATGTTTAATTCAAACAAACTAGATCACCTTGGACAGCACCTGGGTCTAGGTAGAAAGGTTGACACCGGGGGATTTGAAACCTGGGCTGGCTGCATGCGTGGAGACAAAAAATCCTGGAAAACAATGATAAAGTATGCTAAGCAAGACGTAGATTTGTTGAGAGAAGTATACTTAAAATTAAGACCCTGGATGGTCAATCATCCTAATCTCAATGTTTACGATGGCGGATGTGACTGTCCCACATGTGGATCCAGCAATCTTCAAAAGCGTGGTTTTAAGTATACTCAAGTTGCTACCTATCAGCAGTATTACTGTAATGACTGTGGAGCCTGGAGTAGAGATAGGTTAATGGAGGACGTGGTTCGTCCTGATTTGGTGTGAAGATTAAAAATGTATGATGAAAATCAAGAAGTTACGGTTGTATTAACTAGCTATAATAAACCTAGCTTTTTAAAAAAAGCTATTCAATCAGTTCTATATCAAACTTATGATAGAGTTCATCTAATAATAGCTGATGATAATTCTTCTGATCCATATGTTTCTAAGGTGATTATTGATAGTATGAAATATAATGGAAACAAGAGAATTACATCATTTAATTCAAATGTTGAAGAAAAAGATAGATTATTAACAGCAAGATATGCAACTCAAATAAATACAGCAATTAGGCACTTTTCTAATTCTAAGTATATTTGCTATTTAGCAGATGATGATTTTTATTATCCAAGCATGATAGAAAAGATGGTCTCTTTTGCTGAACACAATAAGAGAGAGGTTGTTTTTTGCGCTCAGCATATCTTAGATGAAAACGGAAATATAGATGGTAACGGGGAGAACGGCAGAGGGATTAGGTTCTTTAATGAAGTTCTATCACGTGGTGCCGATAAGCTGGATCACAATCAGGTTATGAATACTAGGAGAGTTTTTGATGAAGTGGGCGGATGGGATGATTCTCCCGGTACTTGGAGTGGTGCAGATGCGTATTTCTTCGATAGGATTGAGAAGTTAGAAGTTTCTAAGTTTTACCCAATAGATTATTCAGAACCTCTTCAGGCAAAAGTTTATAGAGAAAAGTCAGTTCAATGGAACATGACAAACGGCTTAAGTCCTGATGGGTCTTCCCTTAAGGGTGGTTGAGTTAGATGGTTAATCCATGGGCTGTTGGTATGGCTAGAGATGAAGGTGATATTATTTATCACACAATGATTCATTTAGCTGCCAATAATATGGCTGGTATACTTGTGGCAGATAATTTATCTAACGATGACACTTGGGAGCAGATGAATAACGCAAAAGAGGAAATTGAATCTTCAGGATCAGGAACTCAAGTTATTCTTGTAAAAGATAATATTGTAGCCTATAAACAGGGCGATAAGATGACTAATCTAGCAGCTGAAGCAAGAAAAAATGGCGCTGATTGGGTAATTCCATTTGACATAGATGAAATATGGTTTTCTCCCGGAAAAACTCTTCTCGAAGCTTTTGAAATATTAGACTCAAGAAATGTAGATGTATATAAATCATTATATACAAACCATTCATTAACTGATCAAGACCCTGTTGGGAAGTCACCATTTCACTCTATGCAGTATAGATGGGATTTGCCAACTAATCACAAGAGCTGTTTTAGATTTAGATCAGCCGATCAATTCGTTAGAATTTCTGCGGGTAATCATTTTGTTCAGCATAACGGTTGGAGTATTGGTTCAAGAGTTAATACTGAAATTGATGATTATGGTGAAGATAGAGTAGTTTCTGGACCACTTGAAATTCAGATAAGGCATTTTCAATGGAGATCTATTAACCATTTCATGTGCAAAGTACTTAACGCATATGAGTCTTGTAGGGCACTTCCAAAAAATGATGACTTGTATAGAGGTGCAGCTTGGGCAGAGCATTTTAATGTTTATGAAAAAGATGGAAAAGCTGGATTGGAAAAGATGTTTTATGATACCGTATATATTAGTGGAGACTTAGGTTCACTGGTATACGATCCTGCTCCGATAAAGGAGTTTTAAATGACAAATGTAAGTTTAGTTATAATAACTGATGGTAGGCAAAACTGCATAGATAAAACAATACCATCAATGTATGAAAATCTTTATTGTGATTTTTTTGAGAAAATAATAATTAACGATTCCGCAGATCCTAGATATCATGACTACCTTAGTAGAAAATATCCTGAATTTAAAATAATTTCCCACGAAGAAAGAAGAGGCTTAGCCGGAGCAGTAATTTCTGCATGGGATAATGTGTCGTTGGATTCAGATTATGTTTTTCATCTTGAGGATGACTTTATATTTAATCAAAAGATTGATGTTGAATACATGGCCAATCTACTAGAGGGTAACCAGCATCTTATTCAAATGGCATTAGTTCGTGCTCCAGTTAATCCTCCCGAAGAAGAAGTTGGTGGTTTTGTCTTTCAGCACTTAGATTCTTACCAGCAGAAAGATGGCTTTTTTGAGCACGGTAGATTATTTACTTTAAACCCATGCCTGTATCCCATGAGTACCGTCAATATTGGTTGGCCCGAGCATGGTGGTGAGTCCGAATTTACCAATAAGGTGCACGAGCTAAGTTCTGATTATCTTTTTGGTTTTTTAGGAGATATATATGATCCACCAAAAGTAACTCATATTGGTGGAAGAAGATCTGAAGGATGGTTTTTGTGATGGACCTACTTTTCATCGGTGGTGGAGGACACTATAGAGATCTGCTATATGTTGCCGAGAACGATAAATATACAGATTGGAATGTCATTGGTTTTTTAGATGACGCAGAAATAGAAGGCAGGATTGGTCCAATAAATAAGCTTAATTTGCTTTTAGATAAATATAAAAATTTACAATACTGCATATCAATTAATTCCTCTGACATAAGAAATGATTTAGATGCCAAACATGGTAGGTTAGATAGATCTGCAAATCTGATACATGAAACAGCAGTTATAGGTACTAGCTGTTTATTGGGCAATGGGATTACAATGGGCCCTTATTCAGTTCTAACAACTAGAGTTAGAGTAGGTAATCACACCCATATAAATACATTAGCTTCAATTAATCAAAATAGTTCACTGGGAGATTACTGTACGGTAAGTCCTGGTTCTCGTATTTGTGGTGATGTAAGTATTGGTAATGTATCATCTCTCGGTGCTGGGTCAGTCGTAATTAATTTCAAAAATTTAGGAAGCAACTGTATAGTTGGAGCAGGATCTGTTATAATTGATGATGTACCAGATGGTTGTACTGTAGTCGGTGTTCCAGGCAAAGTGATAAAAAGGAAGTGATTTCATGCATGCTGCAGCAACAAGATTTTTTACTGAAAATCTAAAAGATTACAA
>Ga0208161_1000221_pt1 | contig 32531 bp, 32 predicted proteins | sample CB_VirMetaG_3_FD_184538 | JGI IMG/M metagenome (GOLD analysis project Ga0208161, IMG submission 184538) | Freshwater to marine saline gradient viral communities from Chesapeake Bay - CB_1508_1S Viral MetaG (SPAdes) (version 4) | ecosystem: Environmental > Aquatic > Marine > Coastal | place: USA... | reverse complement strand
AAGTGGTTCTTCTGGAACGAGCGGAACAAATGGAACGAGTGGTTCATCTGGTTCATCAGGTACTTCAGGATCAAGTGGTTCTTCAGGAACTAGCGGAACTAATGGAACGAGTGGTTCATCTGGTTCATCAGGTACTTCAGGGTCAAGTGGTTCTTCTGGAACGAGCGGAACAAATGGAACGAGTGGTTCATCTGGTTCATCAGGTACTTCAGGATCAAGTGGTTCTTCAGGAACTAGCGGAACAAATGGAACGAGTGGTTCATCTGGTTCATCAGGAACGTCAGGCAGTTCTGGATCTTCAGGAACATCAGGCAGTTCTGGATCTTCGGGAACATCAGGTAATTCTGGAACATCTGGATCAAGTGGTTCGTCGGGAACTTCTGGATCAAGTGGTTCTTCAGGAACATCTGGTTCATCAGGTAATTCTGGAACATCGGGTTCAAGTGGTTCTTCAGGTACTTCAGGCTCATCAGGTAATTCAGGAACATCTGGTTCAAGTGGATCATCAGGAACTTCAGGCTCATCAGGTAGTTCAGGAACATCTGGTTCAAGTGGTTCTTCAGGTACTTCAGGAAATTCATATATAACAAATTATACTGCTGATTATACATGGGATTCATCACAACCACCGTCTTCTGGACAAGTTGCGACTAATAATGGAAGTATTGGTAGTTTAGTCACAACATTATACATCGCTGATGTAGATGCTGATTCAAATAACTTAGATGCGTTATTAGATGCGGTCATTGTCAATTCAATTATCTATGTTGTTTTTGAGTCTGGTACTAACTATGCATACAAAGTAAACACTAACACTGACTCAGGACAATATCATACGTTTGGTGTTACTTATCTTTCTGGTGATGGAGATGTATCACCGTCAGCTGGATTGGCAACTTATGTAACATTTAGTGTTGCTGGTGCATCAGGAACGAGTGGTTCGAGTGGATCGTCAGGAACTTCAGGTTCATCAGGTAATTCAGGAACATCAGGTAGTTCTGGATCGTCAGGAACATCAGGTTCTAGTGGATCTTCAGGAACTTCAGGTTCTTCAGGTAATTCAGGAACATCAGGTTCGAGTGGAACAAGTGGTTCGAGCGGATCTTCAGGAACTTCAGGTTCATCAGGTAATTCAGGAACATCAGGTTCGAGTGGAACAAGTGGTTCGAGCGGATCTTCAGGAACTTCAGGTTCATCAGGTGCTGCTACAATCAACAATAATGCTAACAATAGAATTATTACAGGTAGTAATACGGCGGGTGTCCTTGAAGGAGAAAGTACTTTCACATATGATGCGGCGACTTATGTTGCAACGATAAATAACGCATCTGCTAAGTTAGGTGTGGGTGACTTCTCAAGTGGTACACCACTTTATCTTGGACACTTCAAATCAAGTTCGGCAAATAACGCTTATGTATTGATTGAGGCGGACGATGACCCAAGAATCGCAGGTGTCCTGTTCAAAACTGAGGATACTGATACTGATGTTAGAATCAAAGGAGCTCTATTCTTCGATAACTCAGCTTCAGACGCTTACGGTAGAGGTATCTTGAAATTGGCTATAAACAACTCAGCATCAAATACCAACGTAACTGTTTCAGATGTAGTTCTTGGAATTGCAGCAACTCAAATCACGGCATACCAAAACTTCAGTATGAATGGAAACGAGTTGGATATGGCGAGTGGTAGTATTAGCAACGTTGATGTTATCAACGCAAATACTCTGAACGCGGCTGAAAAGAACTTCGATATTCCTCACCCAACTAAAGAAGGATGGAGATTAAGATATTCAGTTCTCGAAGGTCCTGAAAGAGGTGTCTACGTCCGTGGTAAAGTTCAAGGTGATGGTATCATCAATCTACCTGACTATTGGAGTGGTTTGATTTACGAAGATAGTATCACAGTTGATTTGACACCAATAGGGAAGGCATGTACACACTACGTGAAAGATGCAAACTCTTCTAAGATAGAAGTTGGATGTGGATGTGGTGACGTAAATGCTTACTACGTGGTCTTCGCAGAAAGAAAAGCTTCTGAACCAGTATGGGTTGAATACCAAGTTGTTCAATAAAGACTGAAAGACAGTAATAACAAAGGGGGTCATTAGACCCCCTTTTTTTATTTTAGTTTTTTTTATTACCTGTTATCGATGTGTATTATAACTTCATTATAATATTCTATAAAATGTTCATTCCATAAATCCCACTTAATATAATGTCCGTCAATCGACATAACTTCAAAATTTTCAAAATATGATAAATAATTGTCTCTAAATTTTCTGAATTTTGATTTTAGTTCGGGTGTTGAAAGGTGCCATTCACCAACTATTTTTTTTATATTTTTTGTAACCCATTCAAAGTTTTTTTCGTTGAAAATTTCATATTCACCACCTTCACAATCTGTTTTTAGAAAGTCGATTTTTTTCAGATCATAAAGATATCTCAATTTATCAAATGTGATACCTTCCATCTGATTTTGAGATCCAAAGATTTCATAATTAGTTATAATTCCGTTGGATGATGATATTCCTTTGTTTATGTGAGTGACAGGATACCCTATTGTATTTTTTATCAACGTTGGAAACTCAGTTTCACTAGGTTCCAAACAATAAACATGTTTTGGTTTTTTATGTAGGATTGAATAAGTGAATGGTCCAATGCTAGCACCAATATCAACAACTATATCATTTGATTCTACCTCAAAAAATTTGTTATAAAGTCCGTATTCGTAGATTTCCCTAATTATAGCTCTTTTATGGTAATTGGTTATCGGAATTGTTGTTCCATCATAATCATAATGATGATTATCTGAGTTCTCATCCATCCATCCCCAATCGAAATTTTCTAAGGGTAAGGGGTTCAAGTTATTATTTATGGCGTAAAGATGAATCACATCCCATTCTTTATGAACATGTTCGTAATAAATTTGAAATCCGTTAGTTGAAAATTTTTCTAAAATGTTTAAAAAATTCCATAAATTTGTTTTCTTGTCTTCCAAACTTACATCAGGGTGTCCTGAAAAGGTGTGAAATTCAATAGCCCATTTTTTTACAAATTTCAATTCATCAACTGACATATATTTGAAAAAATCCCATTCAGAACCTTCTATATCTATTTTAGCAAAATCGATCTTATTTAGATTATGTTGTTCTTTTATCTTAGTAATGTCATAGTTATTATGACCAACAATCCCTAATGTGGGTATTACTTGATTTGAAATAATATTTTTTTTGTAATGTTCAAAAGTTTCTTCATTAGCTTCATAAGAATAAACTTTTTGAGCTCCCATATCTAAAGCGTAGTCTGTAAAAATACCCACGTTACTTCCACAATCTAAGACAATATCTCCAGGTTCTATTTTTATACCAAACCTGTTATATTCGTTTTCTTCGTAAATTTCACGGATAAAATTTTCGGTGTTCGGATCTGATTCGGGGGCTGAATAAATTTTGTGTGTGTTCATACTTTAATTGAATTGAAAACCTGTAATGGTGTTATTGATTTTTGACAGATATGTTGACGTTCAGTACCTCTATAAACAGGACACCAATGCCAATCACTTGCATCAAAAGAAAACACAGGATCATTCCAACACTTTATACAGAGATTGTTTGAAATTTTGGTAATATTTGTACTGAATTCGTGACCGTCTTCAGTAAATCCATTTATCATATAAGTGTGTTTTCCTAAAGCCCAATTCATCCATGATAATCCAGAACCCAAACCAACAAACACGTCTGCGTGATATAGGTAATTCACCACAACATCCCAAGGTTTCCCAAATATATTTTGTGTTTGTGATATTTTATACTCACTGCTCGACAGAATAATGACTTTATAGTCCATTTCTCTGAACATTTTAGAAAGAGTTGACCAATTATCATAACTCCATTCTTTACATCCTGCTGTAGACTGAGGAGCAAAGACAACATACTTAGATTTTACTGGTCTTTCATTTTTATTGAAACTTAAACCATAATTCAATTCCTTGAACTCTAATCCCAAAATATCAGTTGCGGTTTGTTGAAGAGGAATAAGATTCACCTGATTTGGATACATTTCAAATTTATTCCAATTATTATTTTCACCACGGAACCAACCAATACGGTAGTGGGCATAACATCCTACTTGGTCACCTGGTCTAATGAAATCAATATCATTATATTCTGTTACACCTCTGAACCATTCATTGTGGAATGTAGATAATATGACTTTACAATTGTGTTTCTTAGCAAACTCCACCGCGTAGGGGGCCCATGCAATCGTATCACCAATGGATTTAGAATCAAAACTTATGAGAACCCGTTTACCTGTGGCGTCAAATTTATGGTAGATTTCACCATTTATTTTAATTGTCCAATTAGTGAAGTACTTCCTTCCACATGTCGTCCACATGTTATTTTTTATAATAGATGAGTGAACTAAAACATCATTATCAAAAAATTCAATTAGATACTCAATTTCTTCGTCACCGAGGACCTCAACCTTTGGACCATCAATAAAATTAATATTGATTGTGTTTTTTCTGATTGGTTTTTGATATGACGGGTCATTTACTTTTTTATAAAATTCTTGTAAAGTCTCATATCCTATTTTACCGATTTCTTCCCAGTTAAATTTATCTCTAATATCCTTTGATTCAATGAGAGCCTTTTGTTTGTATTCATTATAATTTTCATAGACATCTCTCATTACTTTCGACAGATGATCGAAATCAGGTTCATAATAATTCCCAACAAGTTCACTCATAGTAAACCTTCCGTAATTATTTGCAATAGCTGGTTTTTCACCAACAATTCGTACAGGATGACCCTTACCTTCGGCAAATTCCATTTGGGCTGAACATTCAGAATAAATGCTCGGAGTTCCTGAAGCCATAGCTTCGATAAGAGGTAAGTTCCACCCTTCTGAACGTGCACAAGATAGAAAAACATGACCAGTTTTTAGGTATTTAACATATTCTTCCCTTGATGGAAAATGTATTATCTTAATTCTATCGTCCTCTAAACCGTAGAACTTTAACCTTTCTTCTGTTGAATTCATACCATCAATTTCACTTCCAAATGGATTGTCGATCGATACTATTAAGTCGATCGGTTCAGATTTATCAAATGTCTTCAAGAAAGTTTCAATAATTTCCTTGATAGATTTTCTATAATCCCACCGTCCAAATAAGATATATTTAAAACGACCGTCTTCATATAAACCCCAAGGTTGGATTTCTTCAGGGTAGAATGTTTTATCATCAACACCTTCGGGAACAACCTTAATTCTCTCAGGGTCAAACCCTTGAGCAATAGTTACCTCACGTTGCCATTTACTTGGGACCCACATCTCGTCATAAGTCATTATTTGATTGAAAAAACCTTCTGGTTGTAAAGTAGATTCCCAAACATTGTACGCTATTTTTGGTTTGTCGTAAGAGTCATAAAAATAATGGTGATTTGTTTCAGATAAAACAAGATCCACATCATGAATAAACTCTTTATCATCAGATTGATACATTTTGAAATCAGACCTATGTGGTTTTTCAGTCCAAAGAGTTTGTTGATATAATATTCTTTTATCTTGATCTGTAATGTATGGTTCACCATCGTGGGGGGTTTCACTCATGGATGTCCATGAATTTCCTATCGAAAAATTTCTTATTCTTATTTTACAATACTTTTCGAGTCTTCTCAAAAAATCTCTAGTATGGTGGTTGTAACCTGTATGTCCGATGTACGATCCGTGAACTTGTAATTTCATTATATTGATTTTATCAAAAACATAAAATAATTGATATGTTTATCAACATAACCTTGAAAAAGATTTGGTTACAACTATGATTTATGGAAAGTATGAAAAAAACACTATTAGTAATTGATGCCTATATATCGAATTTGGAGCGCGCTTTTGTTTGTGAGAGGTTAATCGATCAAATTCGTAAGGTTAATCCTCAAATTCCAATATTATTATTAAATAAAAGTGGTGAATCTTTTGGTGTTGAAAAAAGAACAGATTACTATTATAACCACGGCGAAAGTTTTATGGTAGGATTGCCTCCACAGGAATTACTTGATTCAAAAGAATACAGTAAGCCTTATGTGTATCTTGATACACCATATTGTACTTTGGAAAATTGGATGCCATTAGTTAATGTTACGGATCACGTTGCAAATATTTACAATAGTTTTATCATTTGTAGTAATTTTTGTAATTTTTTGAAATTTGATAATTTCCTCAGAGTTGAATTTGACATAGATTTTGACTTAGATGATCTATCAGAAATAATAAAAAAAATCCAAAATGTTCAAGACCATTTAATTTTTGGGTTGAGAAAGGAAGGTATTTGGATGGGTCCAAATCAATATTTGATGGATGTACATGTTAGTGGTTTTTCTAGCAAGGTTTTTGATGGGTTTGATTTAGTATCAAATGATGAAGAATTTTGGGACGTATGTAGACGTATTGGTTACTATGGTAAATGGATTGAATACATAATACCAGCAATCTATAGAAAAAATAATGTAAATAATGAATTATTCGGTGAAATTTTGGAAACTCCAATTAGACAATTTTACCCTCAGACTAAATTTGATGTGGTGAGTTCACCAGGTGAATGGCGAAATAAATGGTATGAAATACCCAAACTATCTTCAGTGGTCAGTGAAAGTACTAATACACAACAAAAAGATAAATTAGGGGTTTTTTTCTATAACGCAGATTTTGATAAGATCAATATCAAAACAAAATTGTATAATAAAAATAATGAAATTGTTTTTGATAGAAGCTTGGAACTAAATAAAAACGTATGGAATTTTGATGTAATTAATTTTGATGGTTATATTCGAATGGAAAGTATTTACACGGATAGCAACGGTAAAGAACATGTCTATACGAAAGAGGTTACTGAAAATTTTGACACAATAAATTGTAGGATGTTGATGAAATGAATATTGTAATACCTATGGCTGGATTAGGATCCAGATTTACTAATGCTGGATACACAATACCCAAACCATTAATTGATATTGAGGGTAAACCAATGATTCAACAAGCAGTTGAAACGCTGGGTTTCATCGGAAGATATATTTTTATTATCCAAAAAGATGAAATTATAAAGAAAAGTATTTTTGATTTAATTCCAAATTCAATCATAATTGAAATTGATTATATTACCGAGGGTCCAGCATCCTCTGCTTTACTAGCGAAAGAATTTATAAATAATGATGAAGAGTTGGTTGTTGCTAATTGTGATCAAATTATGTGGTGGGATGCCGATGCTGTCTTGAAACAAATAAGATCGATGAATTACGACGGTGTTGTTGTTACTTATCATGAAACAACACCAAAAAATAGTTATGCAAGAATTAATAGAAAAGGTCATGTCACCAAATTGGCGGAAAAACAAGTTATAAGTAACATTTCATTGAATGGTGTTCATTATTGGAAAACCGGAAAATCGTTTGTTGAGTCGGCTGAATCTATGATTGAGAAAAATATAAGATTCAATAATGAATTTTATGTTGCTCCAACATACAATCAAATGATTGAAAAAGGTTTAAAGGTGGGAATTTATCATATTCCTAATGAAGTTCACAATGCTGTGGGAACCCCCGAGGATTTAAACCTTTATTTTAACAAAATCTCGAATTATGAAAATTATTAACATGTCAGACATGATTGGAGGATGGTTCATTGGTGATTTTGAACCAGCAGTGTTTAAAACAGACCAATTTGAAGTTTGTTATAAACAACATTACAAAGGCGAAGTATGGGATAATCATTACCATAAAGTCGCAACAGAAATAAATTACTTAATAAGAGGTAAAATGAAAATTAATGATACCCTTTTATCCCAAGGTGATATATTTTTGATTGAACCACATGAAATTTCAGTTCCAGATTTTTTAACTGACTGTGAATTGATTGTGGTAAAAACACCAAGTATAAAAGGAGATAAATATATCGTGTAATATGGTAAACATTTTTAGAAAAGAGACTGAAATAAACAAGGAGAACTATTTTATCGTAGATTACTTTTTGGAATCAACAAAATCCTTAAGGGATGCCGCTTGGCAACTAGCGATAGGACAAAGCGTTGGTAATCCCAACGTAAGAAATAAATGGGAAACTGATGAACTATTTGAGAATCACTCATGTATGGTTTTAGGTGACGAAAATCAATTAGAGCAAGTAAAAAGTGGAAGAGTAAAAATTGCTTTTCCTAATATCAACATTGATTGGAAGACTGATGGAGTTGCACACATGCTTGTGAACATCATGGGTGGTCAATTAGATATCGAATCAATTGAAAAATGTCATGTCAAAGAGATTGAGTTTCCACAATCAGTACTCCAACATTTTAGGGGTCCCAAGTTTGGTATTAAAGGAATTCGAGAGTATACTAAAGTTTACGATAAACCAATTTTGGGAGGTATTGTAAAACCTAAAACCGGTATCACCCCACAGGTACTTTTAGAAATGGTAAAGGAACTTGTTGAAGGTGGTGTAAATTTTATTAAGGAAGATGAAATACTTTCAAATCCATCTTTCTGTTCAATCGAAGAGAGAGTTCCACTTATAATGGATTACCTAAAAGATAAAAATGTCATTTACTGTGTATCAATCCACTCAGACTATCCATACATTTTAGATAGAGTAAAACAAGTTTATGAATTAGGTGGTAATGGAGTACACGTAAATTTTTGGTGTGGACTTGGTGTGTATAAAGCAATTAGAGAATTAGATCTTCCAATTTTTGTACACTTCCAAAAGAGTGGTGATAAAATATTAACCAACAGAAATCACGATTTTCACATTGATTGGAGTGTTATTTCTCAATTGGCTGGTATGATGGGTGTTGACTTTATTCACGCTGGTATGATCGGTGGTTACTATAAATGGGATGAAGATGAGGTATTTGAGTCCATGAAAGAATTGGCTAAGTGGGGTGTAGTCCCTGCCTTGAGTTGTGGATTCAATCCAGGTCTTACTGATTTTGTAACAAATAAGGTTGGTATTGATTATATGGCAAACGTAGGTGGTGCAATTCACGGACACCCTTGTGGAACGATCTGTGGTGCTAAAGCTATGAGACAGTCTGTTGATGGAACATACGGGGAAGAATATCAACAAGCAATTGAAAAGTGGGGTAAGAAAGAATGAAGATAATTTCGCACCGAGGCAATTTAATTGGGAGGATACCTGAAAAAGAAAATCATCCCAATTATATTGAGGCTGCGATATCATCAGGATATGATGTTGAAATTGACTTGTGGTTTAAGAATGAAAAGTTTTATTTAGGACATGATAATCCCCAGTATGAAATAAACATATTTTGGATACAAGAAAGGGTAGATAAATTGTGGGTTCATGCAAAAAATTTTGAAGTTATTCAGAAGTTATTGAACACTGAAATAAATTGGTTTTGGCATGAAAATGATAAATTAACAATGACCTCAAAAGGTTTTTTATGGTGTTATCCAAATGTTTATATTGAAAATGGTATTACCGTCACTTTAGATTATAAAGAAGTACCCAACTACCTACAGGCAGTTTGTACAGATGAACCTATAAAATTTACAAGATAAGTTATGTCAGTTGGTATTTACAAAATTACTGAAGAATTCGAGGAAAAAATTGCCGAATACACTGGATCAAAATATGCGGTGGCTTTAGATAACATGAGTAATGCGCTTTTTTTGGCATTATATTATGAAAAAAATGTTGCGAAATCAATTAAAGAAAGTACTATAACAATCCCATCAAGAACATACCCTTCTGTTCCATGTGAAATTATTCATGCAGGTTTGAAAGTAAATTTTAAAAATGTTGAAGGAAGAACTATAAAGGGTGCTTATAATTTGGAAGGAAGTAATGTTTGGGATTCGGCACTTAGATTTACTGCGGATATGTATATACCGAATACTCATATGTGTATTTCCTTTACAGGTCCATACAAACATTTCAAACTTAGCAAAGGCGGTGCTATAATAACCGATAATTATGATGCTTACCTATGGTTTAAAAGAGCAAGATATAGTGGTCGTAGAGAGTGTTCATATCATGATGATTATTTTGATATGTTAGGTTGGAATTTTTATATGATGCCAGAATTGGCAGCCAGAGGACTTTTGTTGATGAACCAGTTTTACAATTTGGATGGGTCAAAAAAAAATAATGAAGATTTAGAACTTCCGTACCCTGATTTATCTAAATTTGAAATTTATAAACAATGAAACGGGCTATATTTGGATTTGGAGGTCACGCAAGAGAAATACTGCAAATAGTACCAAATATCCATAAAGTTTATGTGGATGATAATTTCAATACCAAGCATACTTCACCAATTTCTGAGTTTGATCCCGAAGAATATGAAATGATGATATGTGTGGCCGACTCTCAAGACAGAGAAAAAATTGTGAATAAATTACCATCTGAAACAAAATATTTTTCATTTATTCATCCTACCGCCTTACTTTTTTCGGATGTAAAAGTTGGTGAAGGTTCATATATTGGTCCATATTGTATATTGACAGAAAATATTACGATTGGATCTCATGCAATTCTTAATCGCATGAATCAAATTGGTCATGATTGTGAAGTGAAAGATTTTTTAAGTATGATGCCTGGTTCAATAATTTCTGGTAATTGTTCGGTGGGTAACAAAGTTTATTTAGGTTCGAACAGTTCCATAAAGGAAAAAATTTTTGTTTGTGATAATGTCACAATTGGCTTGAATAGTGGGGTTGTTAAAAATATTTCAGAAAGTGGTGTTTACGGCGGAGTACCTGTGGCAAAATTGAAATAATGAAAGTTTGTTTGTTTGATCATCACGAATATCAAATACCGACTGATGGGATCGGAGGTGTGATAGGTCTGTTTCAAATTTTATACGAGGAACTCCAAAAATTTGAAGATTTGCATATCACTTTGATTGTTAATAATAAGACAACCCTTCAGAGTTACAGTAACTTTACTGTGATATCATTAGAGTTTTATGAGATAGAAAATATAAGGTTCGGAAGAGTTCCGATTACAAAATATTTCAGTGGAGATATATTTTATTCAAATTCATCAGGAAGACATGTGAATTTTGATTTTTCAGGTTTTACGGGTAAATGGGTCTCAACATGTCACGGATGTATGGAATGGGTTGGTAATTCGGATGTTCAAGTGTTTGTATCAAATAACCAATTGCATCAACATTTAAGGGATAATTTATTTGAAAATTACTGTAATAATTATCATATTATACATGGAGTTGTGGACACCAAAAAATTGTATTATGAAGAAGGGACTCATGATAGAATAGTTTGGATGGGCCGAATTGATGGTGCCAAGGCTGAAAGATTGTATGAAATTGCTAAACATTCCACTGAAAAAATAATTGTTGCTGGATGGTATTCTCCAGAATGGAAATGGTTGTTTGATAAAATTATGGAAACCAATAACGTAGAATGGGTTGGTAAAATAGAAGGTGATGTTGAAAAAAGAAAATTTTATAGACAGGCTAAACTTTCAATACATTGTAGTACTTTTGAAGATCCATGTCCTACAACAGTATTAGAGGCTCAGTCTTGTGGAATTCCTGTAATATCCTTTGCAAACGGCAGTTTGTCTGAAATTTCTTATTACCAAGAACTAATCTATAATGATTTTGATAATTTTATTCTGAGTTTAAACAATTTCGAAGAAGAATATTATTCTGAAAAAAAATTACTATCATTTATTCAGAATAATTTCAGTAGAGAATTATATGGAGAAAAATTTTATAAAATATTCAAAACCTATGGACAAAATAATTGAAAAATTTGAACTGTTTAAACACTTCGAGAGTGACATAAATCAACACTTTGATACTCTGAATAGGTATGCCTCTGAATGTAACACCATAGTAGAGATGGGTGTAAGACAAATTATAAGTACGTGGGCTTTCCTAATGGGAAGACCTAAGAAAATGATTAGTATAGATTTCAATCACCCAATGATATATGGTGGAAACATAGAAGAAGTTTACGAAATAACTAAAGAAAATTCGATTGATTATCAATTTGTGTTGGCTAATACCTTGGAGTGTAATATTGATGAGTGCGATCTCTTATTTATAGATACATGGCATGATTATCAACAATTAAAATCAGAGTTATTTAGACATTCCAATAAAGTAAAAAAATACATAATACTTCACGACACATTATCCTATGGATTTACTAACGAAAGACTTTATGAAAATTATGATGAAGAAAGATTGGAGACAAATTTACCTAAAGGACTAAATTTTGCTATAGATGAATTTTTATTTTCTGAGAAAAATTGGTATATTCATGAAAGATTCGCACATAACAACGGACTTACTATTTTGAAACGAATATGATTCATATATTTTTCAGACATTACAATACCAGCGGTAGGGAAGATTGGAGACCCGATTGGTTTGATTATGAACTATGTTTTAAAAATTTTATCAAGACAATTGATGGAAATGAAAATATATCCTTGACAATAATATATGATGGGGATGACAACTCAAATTTTATATTCAAATATGGATATAAGGTGGTAAGAATTTCGGCCGGATCTGACCTGAGTTCATTCTATCAGACATTAGATTATATCGAGAGCCTCAAATTGGATCATGATGATATAATATATCTATTGGAAAATGACTATTTGCATTTAGATGGTTGGGTAGAAAAAGTTTTTGATTTTTTTAGTAAAAATAAAAACCAATACCTTACATTATATGATCATGCAGACAAATATATGGATGGTTATTCTGACTTGAGATCTAAAATTATTATAACCAACTCGCATCATTTTAGAACAACACCAAGTACATGCGGAAGTTTTTTAGTTAGAAATGATGTATTACAAGAAGATCTCGGCTATCATAAATTACTACCAAATTTACTTTATAATATTACTGATGTACCTGTAGATCACGGTAAATTTTTGATATTGAATACGTTAAAAAATAGACAAATTTTTAGTGCATTACCGGGTTTATCCACGCATTGCCTCAATAATTTATTGTCACCTAACACGGACTGGAAAATAATTTCAAAAAAATCATGAAAAGAATTGCATTAATTCAGTCACACTGTAATTCTGATGAAAAATTAATTATTCTCAGAAATACAATAAAAAAATTGTCAGATTTGGGTTTAGATACTCTTTTATTTTCTCATATAATACTACCGCAAGACATAATTGAGAGTGTAAATTATTTTGTTTATGACAAGTCAAATCCTATTTTATGGGACGAAAGGAGACATGTATACTGGTGGGCTAACAATTATGTAAAACTTGAATCCTCGGTTCCAGATTATGGATGGACGGTCTTTAACCAAATCATTAAGAGTTACAATGTTACAATCGATGAAAACTATGAAATGTATTTTATTGTTTGTTATGACTTGATTATAGATGATTTCGTTGAGGAGGTTATCAACCACAATAAAATTGGAAAATACAGACATGTAAAACCAAAAAATGTAAATGAAGTTGGTGAATATGTCGATGTGATATTCGAAACTTCATTAATTTTCCTTTCTCTTACTAAAGACATAATTGAGAAAATTATATTGGATTTTAAAAAAAGTGAGTATATTGAAAATCCTCAATGGATTGCTGAAAAATACTTAGAAGTTATATTCGAAAGAAATAAAATTTCTATTGAGAACTTGGGTTCTGTGAGTGATTTATTACATGAATCAAAATCAATTTTCAACCAATCCAAAAATCCTGATTATGAAATTTTTGTTGACAATCAAGATTTTTTAAAAATCAGATATTTTAAAAACAATCTACACGTAAAACACTATCTCATAGTCAATCATGAAATTATACTCATTGATGAAGAAGAGTTTTTATTAGATAAAAAAATTGATTTTATAGAAACAGTCGGTGTTTTTGTTGGGGGATCCTACGAGGATTTAACCCACTTATTAAAAAGTGATAAAAAAATTAATAAAGTATTTCTTATCAATACATAAAGTTTAGTTTTATAAAAAAAAAGAAATGAAATTATATGAAATTAATTCCACATGTAGATCGGGTCACCATTCTGTGATGAATTGGATTATAAGAAACATGTCTGGTGTACAATGTGGGTGGGAATATAAAATGAATTTTGTTGGAAACAACATCAAGGTTTTGAGTGAAGCTAATCATGATATTCATTTATCCTATAAATTCATAGAAGAACAAATTCCGTCTACCAAAATTTTATTTGTTGGTTATGAAGATGCGCCATGGAACTATACAATCTTCAACGAAAATAAAGAATATCGTGGCGTGGATAGCTTAAATATTATGTCTAACTATGGTTTTGAATATGGATCCAAAGTCGTGATTATTAGAGATTTCTATAACAATTTGTCGTCGAGAATTAAATCCAATCAGAATAAGTTATTTGAAAAGTGGGATTCAAAGACAAACCATCTTTTTGACGTTGAAGAAAAATTTATTTTTAGGTGGAAAAATTTGGCAAAGGCTTGTGTTGAAAATAAGGTGTCTTATTTAAGATTTGAAGATTGGATAGGTGAAAAAGAAATTAGAGATAAGTTCTTGTTAGAAAATTATGGTATACGTGATATTTTTGGAACTGACGAAATAATTGGAACTAGAAGTTCATTTGGGAATATCGATGGGGTTATGAATAGAAAGACTCAAATCGAAATCCCACCAAAGACTATGGATATGATCCAATCAGATAAAGAATTGTTGGAAATTATAAAAGAATTGAAATATTAATTATTTCCTTTTATATCCATTGAGTTGATTAAACTTCTCCAATACACGTAGGGAATCTTCGTAATTTTTCTCAGCACGCTCAATTTCTTTTAAATTATTGGACTCCAAGACTTGGTTATATTCCATCTCGGCCTCTTCGACCAATCTTTGTATTGTTTTCAATAGTTTCATCACTACATAAATATATCCAAAAAGTTATATTTTACATTAATGACTCAAAAATTGGATAACTTTATTTTTATATCCGCTCAACCCGATGTTCCTTACTTCCACTGGCAATGTGAAGTGTATGTCAATAATTTCATCCGGTTGGGAATTGAAAAGGAAAGAATTTTCATACTGTTTGCGTATACAAACAACAAAAATAAATTATCTGATGGTGCTGAAAAGTTAAAAAAACTTACACCAAATGTATTTGGGTTTTCCGACGATAGAGAAAGAAAACATTATATACCAAGTATAAAACCATATTTGATTTACAGATTCTTGGAGAAATTCCCTGAATATGGGAAAACATTTTTCTTGCATGATTCAGATATTATATTCAATTACATTCCAGATTTTTCCAAACTATTAAAAGATGATCTTCAATACCTGTCTGACACAACAGGATATATCAATTTTGATTATATCATGGATTGTGATAAAAGATATAAATCCCAATATAAAGAATTAGAAAGTGGGATGTTACTTAGAGAGATGATTGATGTTGTTGGTGTTGAACCCTCTGAAGTAAAAAAATATTCCAAAGATAGTGGCGGAGCTCAATACCTTCTAAAAAATCAAAGTTGGTTTGTTTGGTACAAAATATATAAAGATGCCACCTTGTTGTATGATAAGATGAAAAGGTTTCATTCCCGATATCCAATTGACAAAGGTGAAATACAATTTTGGACTGCTGAAATGTGGTCAATTCTATGGAATATGTGGTGGTGGAAATATCAAACAAAGGTGACGGATGAACTCAACTTTTGTTGGGCGACAGATCCGATATCTTTCTGTGATACAAATCCTATATTACACATGGCCGGTATTACTGAAGATATGAAAAAAGAACATTTCTATAAGGGGGAATTCATCGATAAAAATCCTATTGAACTATTACAACAAAATGATAGATCATTTGATTATATTGATAATAAATCATCAACTTACAAATACATCCAAGAAATTAAGAAATTATCACAAAAATAAACTTTGTGTTATTTATTAGGTAAGGTATCAACATGGCCACACAGTATTATAAAGTTACTTCATCTGCAACTCCAGGATCTCCTATAACTGGAGATACGTATTATTTTGCATATCCTGATGGTGTATCGGCAGTTTTAAGCCGACCTGTTTTAGATAATTTAATAGCGACACAGCCAAATTTCATTTTGGGTTTTAAGTCCAGACTATGGGTTGTCCAAAATCTTGGTACTACCCCGATACCAATAGATTATACCGTAATCGATGGTGATCTAATGACTCTTAATCTTGGAGCAACACCAGCTCAGGCATATGTTGGATTTTCTTTACCTTTCAATATAAATTTTTGGACAAAAAACTCTGCATGGACTTTTGATGGTGGTAATTTATTTTACAGACCTTATGACTTTCCATTTTTTTCAGGTGCTAGTTATTCTGTCGACATTACTCCGACAACATCAATTGGTCCTGATACAAATTACTATGCCATTTGGGGATTAAATACTATTGATGATTATAACCACATTACGGCATCGGGTGTGACTACCTATGATTTTGCAAACGCGACATCTATAGACACTGGTGTTGAAGTATTTGGTGCCCCATTTTTGATTCCTTTTTCTGCAACGAGTGCAATTGCATATTATAATACTGTAGTTGACGCCTGGGTTAGTAAATACATTGAATGTAATGACCCTAATTCGTATTCCAGCTCAAGATATTCATACCAAGGTAATTATCCAAATGTATTGGCTGCGTATGACTCTGTATATGGAGGTGAATGTTTTAACTTCAATATTGCAATGATTCCTTTTTCAGGAAACCCTGCACTTTATTATACTGATTTAATTGATAATTCGTATATAGAATGTCTCGATTGTGCGGATTTTATTAGTAATCCGGATTATTACTATTATTCAGTAACTTCAGATTGTAGTGGAAATACTCTAAGTCCTGCTTTGATATTTACCGCAACTACGGCTCAGATAAATGCTACACCTTGGGGTGTGTTATATCCTGTATATCTGAAATTACAAACATCGGGACGACCAAGCGTTCAGGTTTGTATAGACGCCGAGGGTTCTGGATATCAAATGGTGTCAGCTCAAACAACCAATGCGACAATAGTAAACCTTTATAATAATTGTACAGATTGTGCTAATAATATACCAATTAGTCCAACCCCAACACCTACCTTCACAAATACACCCACTCAAACACCAACTGGAACTGCAACACCAACGGTTACCCCAAGTATTACCGTAAGTTCTACCGTAACCATTACTCCAACACAAACACCTACTGTTACCCCAACTTTAACTCCTACGGTAACAGACACCCCTACACAAACACCTACAGCAACCGTCACTGACACGCCAACACAAACACCAAGTTCGACTGCAACACCTACGGTTACACCTACTAGTGACCCTACTCAAACACCGACCGCAAGTATAACACCTACTATTACGCCGACAGTAACGGATACGCCAACACAAACACCAAGTTCGACTGCAACACCTACGGTTACACCTACCAGTGACCCTACTCAAACACCTACCGCAAGTGTTACACCAACTGTCACGCCAACTGTCACCCCTTCTGATGATCCTACTCCTACACCTACATCTACTGGTACACCAACTCCGACTCCGACAATAACGGAAACACCTACTTCGACTCCCACACCAACTATCACAGAGAGCGCAACACCAACAGTTACACCGACAGTTACAATAACACCATCAACGAGTGAACCTATGGACATTTATAGTTTCCAAGATTGTTGTGATTCGGGTGTGAAGTTCAGATATATAAACGTTCCAGGATCCTTGAGTGTTGGTGAGGTTTATTATATTACTGGTGGTACTGGATTTGAGGGTTGTGCTCAAGTTATCACATATGAGGATACGGGATCTATCTATTCATCTAGTGGTGTAATATTCGAAGGTCCGTATGTTGATTGTAACACATGTAGCCCTTGTCCGACTCCAACACCAACTCCAACGGTGACTTCAAGTTCACCGATAGTTGGATGTAATTGTTTATCGTACACAATAATTAATCCTTATGATATTACGGAATATTTGGCGTATGAGGATTGTTATTCAATCCCTCAAAATATAATCATTGAGCCTTTAACTACCACAATAATCTGTGCATGTGAGGGAAGCCTATTCAACGAGGGTTCACTTATAGTAACTCAGAATGGAGAATGCCCACCACCGGCAGAGACTCAACCTGCAACACCTACACCTACACCAACAATAACTGTAACACCTTCTAATGATTGGAATTTATGTACCGATGATTTTTGTTTGGTGACATATGATCCAGCTTTGGATTTATACAATGGTACGTATTCGGTGAGTGGAAGTAGTTTGTATAACAACAGGTATGTATTCTCAGGTGATGTTACAGGTGTTATTTATTATAATTCGACAACACTTCAGTGGTGTCTGAGTGATACCGTTGGAGGTACTTGTTTACTTGGTGGACCTTCACCATCCACATCATCGTGTCCTGATTTATGGGATGTAATTTTCACCACGGGTCTTTGTAACACAACAACTTCAACAACTTCACCATGTGATGTGTTTGATTTTGAGGCATACTTCGATTGCGATGTTCCTGTTACACCAAGTCAGACACCAACGAATACACCAACGCCAAGTTTTACCCCAACCCCAACTCCAACCACCAACATTTGTGACTATTTTACGGGTGATATCTCTATATCGGGGTATACCACAACGACAACAACAACTCCAAGTGTTACGACAACGACAACTACTCTGTGTTATTCGGCATCGAGTGGTTCGGTTACTTACACGGTGGTCAATAGTATCTTTATATGTCCTGGTGAAGTATATAAATTGATTGATTGTACAACCAATCAAATATATTATGTGGAACCAACAAATGAATTTGCAACAGTGGATCTCCATAGTGGTTATACCTACAGTTTATCTTTAAATGGAACTTTAAGTTGTGTAATTTTTGATGGTGTTGAGGAAATATCTCCAAACACTACTTCACAGGGACCAATAACGATGTTTGAGACCTGTGAAGAATGTAATTATAGTACACCAACACCTACTGGTACTCCAACTCCGACACCAACACCAGATGAGACTCCAACTAACACGCCAACGGTTAGTATCACACCAACAGTGACACCCACAATAACTAATACACCGACAGAAAGTGGTGTACCGGTTCTTTATTATTACTTGGCCGATGCTGTCAATTGTTGTACAGGAGAAATCATTAGTAACCAACTAATGTATTCTGTGTTCCCTAACATAAACGTCGGAAGCGTATTTTCTTTTGATGATACCCAAATTTGTTTTACCATAACAAATTCAACACCAACAACAAGTGGTAGTGGGGCTTGGGGTGTTGGTGGACCTTGGATCGATTGTACAACTTGTTTGGATTTTTGGGGTAATTGTGTAACTCCTACACCAACACCTACACCTACTGTAACACAGACAACAACACCTACTGTGACACCAACGAATACACCAACACCAACAAATCCAGTTCAAATTTTAGCGGGAAGTAGTTGTTATGGAAATAAGATGAGTGTACACCCTAGTAGTTCGACTGTCTGTACCAATGTCCAAGGTGGTGTAGGACTGGTGAATTATTATAAATCAAATTGTGATTATCAAACTGTTTTCGTAGATGGTGATCCAACAGGATGTTCGGTATTCATCAGTGATGGTGTGACACCTGTTGGAGATGGATATTTATCAGATGGATGTAGATTTTGGTACGTTGTCGGAGGAATAGTCCAACCAGGGTATCCGCAAATTTGTGGAGGTGCTGACCCGTGTTGTTTGTCATCTCCGACTTAAAATTGTGTAAATAAGAAAATAAAAATGGCACTTCAAATAACAATAAACTCTCTGAACGGAACACCAAACTATGATGTCTATGTTTGCGATATCACAGGTGGTTCATGCATTTATTTGGCAACCATAGATGGGACTTTGACACCTTATACATTCAATGCACCACCTCCTTTGGATAATCAAACTGAGGGTATTGTAAAGATAATTGATGCAAACGACTGTGTAATAACTGGAACAACGTAATATATTTATCTAAGGGATGGCAATAAGAAATAAGATATTTGTAAATTGTAGTGACAATACCAATACAGTGGTGTTGCAGTATAATGATATTTTTTTTAGTCCAGGTTCTATTGCATCTTATAATGGATCTTGTTGGGAAGATACGGATTTTGAGAGTAATTTAGTTCCTGTCGCCGATGTAACCTTCAATTCATATACGAGTTGTGAAGAGTGTACTTCATCAACACTCACTGGAGTTCAATTCCAAAGGTGTAGTGATTCACAGATAGCGAAGTATGATATGATTTCATCGTTGGTACCTGAAATAGGTCAGTTTGCTTATTTTGAGGGTGCTTGTTGGGAAGTTATTTCATACGTGGATACCACAGGAGGAGTTTTGGACAGTGTTAACGTTTATGATTCTTGTGATTTATGTCAAAGTTTAAATCCTGAGCCAACTTTTGAATGGAGTGCGGCGACATTTGTAAATTGTTGTACCCAACAATCGGTTATATTCAACATAGTCCCAAGTAATTTTGGATTCCCATTCGGAAATACTGTATTGTACAATCAAGAATGTTATACGTTTTCAGCTTATACTACTTCGGGACCGATTATTGCAAGTTTTGCAACACCCCAATTCAGTAATTGTGACACTTGTCTTTTGGAGATTCCATGTCTTACTCCAACACCTACAAGTAGTCAGACTCCAACGCCCACACCAACCGCTTCAGTCACTCCTACGACGACACCTGTAGCGACTAGTACTCCAACTCCAACAAGAACTCCTTTTCAGACCCCTTCGCCGTCTTATACAACTACTACCACCACAAGACCGACTCACGTAAACGAATGTTCCCCAATCACCTTATTCCCACTTGGTGTAAATTGTGAGGTTATAAATCCTACAACAAGGGTTAGTAACGATGGGTCCATCAATTTGATTATTACTGGTGGAACTCCACCTTATTCAATTGTTTGGAGTAATGGTGTTGTAAACACTACAACTCTTACCAACTTGGGTGGTGGATCATATACCGCATCGGTGATTGATTACTATGGTGATTTTTCTGCTCAAACAACTTGTGAAGTGGTATTACCATCAGCAACACCGACACCTACACCAACATATACGCCAACTATGACTCCGTCACCTACGTTACCACCTACATTGTGTGTAACATATATTTACGAAGGTCAGGCATATGCATTTGAGTTCACACCATTCGGTACAGTAAATGGACAACCTGCTTGGACAGCCTCAACCTACCCAACACCAATTACAAATGGTGGTGGTGTATTGACATTGCAATACGCTCAAATTACTACAAGCCCATCCGTTTACCAATGGATCATTACTGGTTACAACAATTCATTATGGTACGCAACAACTCAGACTACATCTTCACCACCGTTATCTGGATGGTATGTTGCAGGATTCGGAGTTGGAGTAACATCAATTACGGCTCAAGTAGGTCCATGTCCCGTGTACCAACCTCTGACAATCAATTTGACTAAGAATGATACGACTTGTAATGAATCTTCAGATGGTAGTATTTGTGCCGTAGTAGGTGGTGGGTCAGGAAATTATTCATACTCTATAGACAATGTTACCTTTGGATCTAACAATTGTTTTTATCATTTGAGTCCAGGAAATTATACAATATATGTGAAAGATACTGTCACCTTGACAACCGCAGCTCAATCAATACAGATTGCATCTTTAGGTTTGGTAAGTAACATAACGTTAGGTTTTACGCAGACATCCTCACAAAACACGTTAAACTCTCAATTTGTACTTGAAAATGTAAAACAATTCACATTCAATACGGTTGACATACCGAATGGTGTAACTGTGACAGTGAATTTCAACGTAACCGAATTATTACAAGTTTACGAACCTGGTGATGGAAACAACTATGGATCTTTGGTTATAATCAGTAAAAACTCTTCAACTATACCGCAGATTAGTTCACCACAAACTCAAACGTTAACCAATCGACCTGGATGTAATCCATATCAAATCCAAGGATATCAAGATTCGTCTACCGCAAGTGTTTCAATTACAAACGCCGATAGTTTAGTTGTCACAATAACAAACCGTGTCACCATAACTGATCCTGATACGGATGGATGTATTACAAGAGTTGAGAACACAATAAATGCAACATCTACTTTGACCAAAATAGGTGTACCAACATGTACCAACCTTATCAATGGTAATTTGAACTTGGTAAGTAATGTATCACGTACCTTAGGGTTATAAAAATTGAAATAGACTATTTATCCGTAATATGGGTTATATCTTAAAAAATACATCAGGACTAATCAATACGAGGTTGACCGACACTGGAAGACAATATCTTTCAGAGGGAAACTTCAATATCTCATATTTCCAATTGGGAGACTCAGAGGTTTGCTATAATTGTGCACCGGGTGTCCCTGAATCCGATGGATTTGTTTTGGAACCATCGTATAACGCTCAAAATTCTACAGGTATCCCTCAAAGTAACAAAGAGGAAATCAAATACCCATTTTTCTTGGAGGCTACTTCAGGAAATACATATGGAATACCAGCCCGTCAATCTACTGACCAACCAATATACAATTTCACTGATGAATTGGGATTTTTCACAGGGTCACCAGGTAGTTTCTCAGCCATCACAAATTCAGCATATACCATTAGTTGTAACTACATAACATCATTATCAAACTTTATTTCAGGAAGTTCACTAACAATTAATTTGGACGTAGTCGACTGTTCACCATCAACAGGTACTCCTGAGGTAAATCAGTTTATTGCAATAAATTTTGAACCATCTGCTGGTTGTGGCGAAATTGTACCAAATTACCAAATATTATTTTATAAGATTCAAGCGGTGGTTAATTTGGGTGGTGGTTCTTATACACTAACATTGGATAGAGATATTCCTGATTTGGTGAATCAAGGTTGTGATACAGGTGATGCTAGAATTTGTATTTACCCGAGTGGTATGACACCGTTTTATTACAGTGAGGTTCCTACTGATTATTTCTGTAATGATTGTGGGACAGGAGCTACTACAAATGTTTGGAATATGAACATTCCATGGAGTGAGTCACCTGCAGGAGTATTCTCAACAATCAATGAAGATTACACTAAGTATGGATCAGTCAATTACCTTGGAACCAAAGAATATTTAGGTTATCAAACAAATGAAGGACAGGTGTTTGAAAATTATTCGGGTATGACCGCAGTTACCGATACCTTTTATTATAATTCATTTGATGAAAGAATTGATGTTGAACCGAAAGACCAAAAAGCCATCGCAATTATTCATTACACTAATTCGAGTGTTGTAAGATATTATGGTGAAAAATTTGCAGTTGAACCTTATGATTCTGCAAATCCAAGTTCTCCTGGTTATGCTCGAAATTTCAGAATTGATATCCCAACATTGATGTGGCACAAAACAACTGGAAGTACTATCGGACAAAGTTTCTACATCGACCCTGTGGGTTATGATTTATTGGAACCATCCTACATGTTGAGTTTGAAAAATGAAGATATGAACTTACCAGGTATGAGATATTATCATCTGTATGATAACAACCCTGATAGTAATTCAAATCTTAACAGAGTAGGTAAAGTTTTTCCTGATGCTGAATTGGTCATTTTTGATGATGAAGAAATTGTGGCAGCCCTCTCTTACAAATCAAATAGAAATTGGACTTTACCGGCACCAAAATTAGGATTACTAACACCAAACGCTTGTGATAGTTGTCCTGGTTTGGATGGTGTCCTTTCGGCCGACACACAAACTATGTGGATAACTTATCGATTCAATTCTTCGGCATTTACTGAGAGTCTACATTGTAACTATTATAGTAGTGTAGTAGGTCCATCATCAGGATGTTCAATTACTTCTCAAAATGTCACAGTTAGATTCGGAGATGAGTTTCCATTCTTGAGTCAGGGATGTACAGGTTTTTCGGCGAATGATTTTATAATTTTAGCACAAATTACAAATACAGGTGATAGACCAAATCCTGCATTGTGGAGAGAAATTGATCTTACCCCACAAATATCTGCAACAACTGTAAATGGGTATTTGACAGCGTCAGGATTGACGGGTAACACATTTGTTATATGTCCGTCTGACTATAGTGGAGCCACGTTCTATGATCTCAATGAATACATTGACATCCCAATGAACGGAGAAACAGATAAGATGAACTTTGGTGATGAATATTTCTTCTATGGAAACGTAAGTACTGACATACAGGGAACCATATACGAAATGAAATACGCGGTGAATTTACAAGAAGAACAGTTTGTTAATTCATCGAATCCAACGTCTACACCAAACGGTACATTCTACATCACAGAAATAGGTCTTTATAATTCTAATAAAGATCTTATGATTTTATCAAAATTGCAATATCCAATATTGAGACAAGGGATACAACAATTCTTGATAAAGTACGATTTCTAATTTATGTCAAAAAAAAATCTTCAGAATAACCCCAAAGTTTTGGGGTTGGATATATCAACCAAAACTATTGGTTGGGCATTATTCGATATACAATCACAAGAGTTACTCGAATTGACTCATGTATCTCCTAGACCAAAAATTAAGACCGATAATAAAATTGAAGAATTGATTTCAAAATCAGAAGTATTCAAAACAAAGTTAATGGACTACGTAAATTTGGGGATCACCAAAGTTGTTATCGAAGAACCACTTTTAAATTCAAATAATATCTATACAGTTCAAACTCTTTTGAGATATAATTCATTTGTTACAAAAGTGATATGGGATGTTTTAGGTATTGTACCTGAATTTATTTCTACATACAATTCAAGAAAATATGCTTTCCCACATTTACTACAACAAAATGATAAAGGGAAAGTTGTATTGTTCGGAGGGTTACCCAAGGACATCGATAAGAAGCAAATTATTTGGGAATTAGTTGCAAAAAGGGAACCACAAATCACTTGGCAATACACCCGTAACAATACCCTCAAAAAAGAAAATTTTGACCAGACTGACGCTTATTGTGCGGTACTTGGTTATATGAAGTCATTGAAAATTTGGTAAATTCTGATTTTTTTCTTATCTTTTATTGATGACTGAGGAAAAAGAAGTTGTGATTGATTTATTACGGGATGTTCTCGGTAATGAACGTGCCCATTACGACTTAAAGTGTCAAATCACATTTGATTGTCCAGTATGTTCATATGAAATCAAACAGCTCGACAAAGGAGACGGAAAGGGTAATTTGGAGATAAATTATTGCCGTCACATTTATAAATGTTGGAGTTGTAGTGAAACCCACAATACTCAAGGACCACTTGGAAAGTTATTCGATCAGTTTGGTAACAAACAAATAAAAAAAACATATGAACTTCTAAAACCCGAGGATGAAAAATATGTTGCCAAAAGAGTTCAAGTCAGACTTCCTCAAGGGTATAAAAAGTTTGAGGATTCTAACCCGAGATACATTCCACACGCAGAGGCGTTGAGGTATCTTAAACAGAGAGGTATAACAGAAGAAATAATTACAAATTATAAAATTGGTTACACCGCGGAAGGGGATTTTGCATATCGAGTAATAATACCCTCATACGACTCTGAAGGTGAATTGAATTACTTTATTGCCCGAAGTTGGGTTCCTCATAAAATCAAATACAAGAACCCGACAATACCAAAGGAGACAATCATATTCAATGAATTCAACATTGATTTTGATAATGACATCTATTTGGTTGAGGGTGCTTTTGACATGTTGTTTTTGGATAACGCAATCCCGTTACTTGGAAAAAATATCTCACCCCTGTTGTTTGACAGATTGTACAACGAAGCAAACGGAAATATCCATATTTGTTTGGATGGTGATGCTTGGGACAACGCTCAAAAGTTGTTTCATGAGTTGAACGGAGGTAGGCTCTATGGCAAAATAAAGATTATACGTCCACCAAAGGACAGAGACGTATGTGATTTGAAAGGGGATATAAAAGATTATTATATTGATTTGATGAAATGATGGATTTACAAGAAATAGCACAAGAAATACGAGATATTGTTCAAAAAAGACGTGAAGAATTGGAACTTGTCTTCTTCGAGGACAAACACCAATACATGATGAAGGATCGTGATGGAAACGTCAGATCAGATTTTCCATCAGTATCAAAGGTTCTGAAAAAATTCTACCATGAATTTCCTGCTGAAGAAATTGCTCTGAAAAAGGCGGGTGGCAACCTGAAAGAACAACAAAAATTGTTGGATGAATGGAAAGCTAAGGGTGATGCTTCCACAAATATGGGAAGTAGAGTTCACTATTTTTTGGAGAAGGAAACTTTGGAACGTTTCAATTTGGATAAAGATGTTCGCGAACCAATTTTCGAATGTGATTTGTTCCAACTTGCCAAAAGTGAGTCCATGATTGAAGGTGGAAAAAAATATCTTGAATTATGTGAACAACGTGGATTGATTTTGTTAGATACGGAAATGGTTCTCGGTGATCCCGAATTGGGTTACACTGGACAACCCGACAAAATATGGTTGACCATCAATGCAAAAGGAGATGAAATCGGTTTATTAATTACAGATTGGAAGTCAAACCAACCCAAAAATTTTCAAACTAATCAATATACTAAATCGATGAAAGACCCATTTGATTTATATCCTGATAATGCACTGGGACACTATTTTTTACAATTACCTTTTTACGGAAAATTGTTATTGAAAATGCTTCAGGGAACTAAGTATGAAGACATAAAACTATACGGGTGTATTATTGTCCTTCTTACTGAGGAAAAAGATTTTGTGGAGTATAGAGTACCCAAAGATATCATGACAAAAATCCTAAATATGGATATGGACTTTTATCTCAAATAAGATATTTTAGAATAGTTATAATACAATTATGAAATATCCTGAAATATTTGAAACTGAAAATCTGGATTTGTGGTTCGAAAAATATCTTACCAAACAAGCTAAATCTCGAGAATGGGATTTAATGGTGACTGAGGAGTTACCAGATGTTTTTTCCATTCCATTTTTCACACAAGAATTGTGTGATAAGTTTGTGGAAAATGTTAAAGATCTTCAATTCAATCAATCAAACAGATGGGGTACTCCGACTAATATACTGTCTATAGAAAGATTAAATTTACAGGAATTGACGTTGAATCTGATAACAGAATTTCTTTATCCAATTGCTCAACATTATTGGGTTATAAATGGTAAAAAATGGGAAAACATGAACATTGACCCACAAATTTTGAAATTTCAACCCCAACAAGAATTGAGATTACATCATGACTTTTGTAGTATCACAATGTCATGTGTATTGGATGAAGAATCAAAAGGAGGTGAATTGATGTTTGAAAAATATGGAACGATAAAACCTGTTCCTGGAACATTTTATATTTTTCCTGGTCAAATCACACATAGATATGGGATGAAAAGAATAAAAAATAAAGAAAGATATATTTTTAACATCTACGGATATGCCAATTAAACCTCATATTCACCCCGAATTATTTACATATGATGAAAACCCCCAAAGATGGGAGGAAATGTTTCTTACGCCCGAGTTACGAAGTAGAAACTGGGAGTTATATGTACAAGAAGAAATACCAAACATATATACAATACCCGCCTTTACTGAAGATTTTTGTGACTTTATGATCGAGGAGGCTGAAGCATCAAATCAATGGACTTTTGATCGACATGAACATTATCCAACAACGGATATGTTGTTACAAGTGATTGGAATGCAAGACACATACCATCAGATTTTGAAAAAATATATTTGGCCTTTAGCAACTAAAGTTTATAAACTCGAAGAAGAAGAGTGGGTCGATATGAATTCAGAAAATTTTTTGGCGCGATATCATCCTTACGCTCAATACCATTTGGCTCTTCATCATGATATGAGTCAAATAACAACTGTGGTTACTCTGAATGAAGACTTTGAAGGAGGGGGTACATACTTTTCCAAACAAAGAACAAAATTGAAGGGACTCAAGGGTCACGTGTCTATTCATCCTGGACAAATAACTCATAGACACGGTGGACTCCCTGTCGAGGCGGGTCAAAGATATATTATTGTATCTTTCTGTAATTTGAAAAAGTAATTTGGAACAATAGGGATTTATTCCTAAATTTGTTCCATGTCAAAAAGAACTGAAATTATTGAGAAGTGGTCAGACAAAATTAGAAAGTCTGTACTAAAAGTATTGGAAGAAGGTGACGAAACACCAACTACTAAATATTTGAGTTATATGTGTAACATGTGGTATGTTTCGCGAAACACTCGTATCTCTAAACCAAAAAGTAGTTCAGAACTTGTCAAATATGTGAAATTATTTGATGAGTTGTTACCATATATCCAAAACAAAGACATCTATTCACCCTACTATGCCTCATGGATTAACTTGCGGGAGGTGGTTGATAGGGCACTTGAAGAAAAAAACAACAAAGAATTCGTTAAAGAGGAGCATGTGGATGTTTTATTGGAAAATGATGATTTCATTTTGGTCAAACCAAAAACTCACCGTGGATCACTAAAGTACGGTGCAAATACAAAGTGGTGTACCGCATCCAAGAATCAATCGGGTACGTTCTCAAACTACGTTCGTAATGGTATATTGGTGTACCTCAATAGAAAAAAAATTAGAGGTAATAAGTGGGATAAAGTTGCGTTTTATCTGAGATTCAGTGGACAGGGACCTTTGATGAATCCAGTTGAGGTATATTGTGCACAAGACATAGGACAAAGTTCCAATAGTTTGTTGAAATCAGATTGGAGTATAGTCGAAATGCTTGCATTTCAGAACTTGGTAAGATCAGTTGCAATCAAGGATTGGAGAGTTTCACAGGCTTCAAAATCTGTCAAAGAATTTATAAAAAAAGTTCACGAACTTGACATAGAAAAGACCGTTCAAGACTTGGTGATTGCTAAAGAAGGTGTCCCAAAAGAATATGAAGAATTGGTATCAAGGTTCAAACAAAGTGTTGAGAAATTCAACGAAAAAGTTACATTAACAGAATAAAATTACTACAAAATGGATAATCCCCAAATGAAAATTGACCTTCGTACACAACCAACTGTTGCTTGTGAAGGTTGTGGATCTGAATTCTTCGTAGAAGTTACGATGATCAAAAAAGTCTCTAAACTTTACACAGGTTCGTCAGAAGATACTATCGTACCCTTTCCAACATATCGTTGTGCTGATTGTGGTCACGTAAACGAAGAGTTCAAAATTTTTGAAAAATGAACAATACCCTTACAGTAGGTAGAACACCATTGATCCCATTAGAGATTGATGGTGTTTTGATTTGGGGGAAGGCGGAATTCATGAACCCATCAGGATCGGTCAAAGATCGTCCCATTCAGAATATACTTAAGAGAGCTTCTGAAAATGGATTACTAAAAAAAGGAGATACTGTTGTAGAGGCAACCAGTGGTAATGCGGGTATTTCATTGGCAATGTATTGTGCCCAACAAGGTTACAGATGTGTGATAGTGATGCCCTCCAATATGAGTGAGGAAAGAAAACAAATGCTCCGATTATATGGTGCAGAACTCATTGAGGTAGGTGCAGGTGATTTCGATGGTGCAATTAAACATAGAAATGAACTTTCTGAAAAGAATGGGTGGTTCAACTCTAATCAATTTGAGTCCCCATGGAATTTAGAAGCACACCGAGAGGGTACTGGCGTTGAGCTTTTATATCAATGTGATTCTTTGTGTTTCGACCCTTCAGCGTTCGTATCAGGGACTGGAACTGGCGGAACTCTTATGGGTGCAGGTGAGACTCTCAAAAACATATTTCACGATATGAAGATCGTTGCAGTTGAACCCTCAGAATCACCAGTAATGAGTGGTGGTGAACCAGGGTTACATGGTATTCAAGGTATTGGAGATGGTTCTAAATTTATGGTTGATTTGAATTTTGTTGATCACATTATCACCGTAGGGACTGAGGAAGCAAAAGAAATGTCACGAAGATTATCTAAGGAGTATGGTATTTTTGTGGGTATATCCGCCGCGGCAAATGTGTTAGCGTCAGTTAGATTTGGTAAAGAATTTGGTGTTACAAATATTTTGACTATACTTTGTGATAGAGGTGAAAGATATCTAAGTATGTTATGAGAAAATTTTTACAAAAATTGGCGTGGAAAACACATCGTTGGGAAACTAGTTTTAGTTTATTGAACCTATATTTTGGTGGTCATGGTGATAAGTTTGGTATTGAAATATTCACCATTGAAAATGGTATCAAGTGGAATGGATCGTTGTTCGAATTGACGTGGTCATTTCCAACTGTGACCCATCGAGGACTTTTGAGGATAGACCTATTTTTTCTTTATGAAAAGTGGTCAAAATGGTGTGTAGACTTAGCGGACCGTGAATTGTGGGGAACGAAGTTAAATTTGTGGGAAAAAATAAATTTGAATATTCACAATAAACTTAGTTCAATAGGATGATTTCAAAATTAGTACACTTTTCGGATCTTCACATCCGATTATTCAAGGATCACGACCTTTACAAGGAGGTTGTTAGTAACATGCTCACTCAATTCAGTGAGATCAAACCGGACCGAATTGTCTTTACCGGTGATTTGGTTCACTCCAAAAATCAAATGACACCTGAACTTATTGAGATGGTATCTTGGGTTTTGACTGAGTGTTCAAAAATTGCGAAAACAATTTTGATCATTGGTAACCACGACTTTTTGGAGAATAACATGTCACGATTGGATGCTCTAACTCCAATTATTGATTCCCTCAAGAACGAGAATATCGTCTATTACAAAAACAGAGGAGTTTACAACGATGAGAATATTGACTGGGTGGTCTATTCTCTTGTTGATCACAACGTACCACCCGAAATACCCGAAAGCAAGAATGTCAAAATTGGATTATTTCACGGACCTGTTGTTGGTTTGTCGACAGATATTGGTTATAAGTTTGAGGATGGTTTTGACACTAGTAGGTTTACCGGTTGCGACCTTGTTCTTTGTGGTGATATTCATAAGCGTCAGACTTTTGATATTCCCGGTAAAAAATATGCTTACATGGTTGGATCAACAATTCAACAGAATTTTGGGGAGACAGTGAGAAAACACGGATACGGTATTTATGATGTATCCACCGACAAGTATGACTATGTTGATTTGGAAAATAAAAAACCATTCTTGGCATTCAAGATTCAGTCAATAGATGATTTGGTAAATGGAAAAGAAAAACTTGTCAACTATTAATTTATCGAGAAAACAACTCAAAGATGTTGAGGAATTCTGTAAACTGAACCAAATCGAAGATGTTGAAGAATTTCTCATTAAGTGTTTTGTTGAAGGTTATGAAATTGAAAAGTATGGGCTCCTATCTAATAAAGGTGAGGTAATAGAAAAAGAAATTATTGTTGAAAAACGAGTTGAAATACCCGTTGAGGTGATAATCGAAAAACCAATTATTGAGTATGTCGAAGTCGAAAAAGAAGTCATCAAAGAAGTTATCAAAGAAGTCCCTGTTGAAAAAACAATCGAGATTATCAAAGAGGTACCGATTGAAAAAATTATTGAAAAAACTGTGGAAATCGTCAAAGAGGTTCCTGTCGAAAAAATTGTCATTCAAGAAATCATCAAAGAAGTACCCGTTGAAAAAATTGTTACACGTACCGAATATGTAACCGACGAAACCAAAGTACGTGAACTCGTAGATGAACTTGAATCTCTCAGGAATTTACCCCCAACCATTATCGAGAAAGAAATCATTGTGGAAGTCCCTGTTGAGAAAATAGTGGAAGTTACCAAAGAGATTGAGATCATCAAAGAAGTCAAAGTCGAAGTTCCAATCGAGGTCATCAAAGAAATTCCAACTGTTGTAGAAAAGACAACAGTTGATACATCCAAACAAAAAGCTCTCGAGGAGACTATACAAAAACTCCGAGGTGAATTACAATTAAAAAACAAAGAAATTCAGGACTTGAACAATACTATCAAAGAGATTCAAACCATAGGTGGGGGTACTCGAGGTGTGTATTTGGATGGTTCTAATCTAAACCGAACAATTAATAGAAGATAAAATGGAATTAGTTTTATGGGCCTTAGCGGCATATGGTATGACAAACATCTTGGTGTGGGGGTCAATTTTTGCAGATCTGAGAAATTGGATTCACACTTGGGGTATGAACGAATACGCACCTTTTCAGGGGGTTGGTAAGTTCTTATCGGGTCTTATTGCTTGTATGATGTGTACATCTACTTGGGTAGGATTCTTCATGAGTGTTTTCTACTACTCACCATCCATGGAGATAATGAACTTCAACCCTTATTTTTCGTGGTTCTTCGATGGAATGTTGGCATCAGGTGTTGTATGGTTAATCAACTCTGTGGTCGAATATTGGGAAGGAAACAGAAGTGGAAGTCATGAGTCGTAAATATAATGATTTAAAACCAATTATATCACAATTCAAGAAAGTTTTGATCACTGGACCTCACGGTGCTGGAAACAAAATCGCC
>Ga0208161_1000218_pt1 | contig 32748 bp, 39 predicted proteins | sample CB_VirMetaG_3_FD_184538 | JGI IMG/M metagenome (GOLD analysis project Ga0208161, IMG submission 184538) | Freshwater to marine saline gradient viral communities from Chesapeake Bay - CB_1508_1S Viral MetaG (SPAdes) (version 4) | ecosystem: Environmental > Aquatic > Marine > Coastal | place: USA... | reverse complement strand
CCTTCCCGCTTAGGGAAAGCTTGCATGCGATCACCACGATCGGGGCGCCGTCGAGCATGCTCGGGCCACGGTAAATCACTGCGCTCTGAATTTTCTTCGTCATGGTCGGTTCTCCGGTTTTGGCTTGCCTCATCAGTACGCAGGGCGCCACCCTACGCAGACGCCCCGGAGGGCGTTTCGGCGTTATGCTGCAAGCTCGGGTCGCTTGCCTTCGAGGACGTCGAGAAGCTCGCGACGGGTGCTCCCGGTGGCGATGCGCTTACCATCTTCGATGGCGTACCACGTCCCGGATGACACGCTCCGGATCGTGATGCCTTCGGCGCCCTTCACTGCCCACTCGGCAGCACGGGTACCGAACCCGTTCCCTGCCCAATCGGTCCCTTCGGTTTTGGTCAGCTTGATCATCGGTTCTCCATTGCCCCCCGAAGGGGGCTGTTGTGGGTTATGCGGCGTCCGTCTTCTCGCCTTGGGTCAATCGGAATTCAATCAATGGAAGCTCTATTCCGAATTCTTCGAACAGTCTCCACGATAGCGCCTCCTCTCGCATTAGGTGCTCCAGCAGGGCTGGGTGATCGCCTTCCGCTTTGGCGTCCCGCTTGTCCATCTCGCACACCTGCAGGCTGTTGATGATTGATGCAATGGTGCTGCGCTGCGCCTTCGTTAATTTGGCCATGGTCGGTTCTCCATTGTGGTCAATATTGCGGTCAGAACCCGCACACTAAGCGCCTCACTGGGAAGCGCTTAGAATTCGGACTCTCGGGGTAGGCTGCTTAGCACTTGTGCCCTTTCGGACTCCTACCCGGTCAGGGACGGGCGGCCTTGCCCTTGTGCCCTTTCGGGCTCCCGTCCTTCGTACCTATGCAGGGACACATATCGGTCCCGTTGTCGGCGAGGCTGCTTTGCACTTGTGCCTTTTCAGGCTCCTCGCTTCGGTGTGATCACGTCCCGTCGCAGGGGCACCAGCTTCGCTTGTGCAACACGGGTCCCACGGGACGCAGGCTGCGCTTCGCTGATGCATGCTCAGGGTTGCTAGCACACATTCCCGAATCAGGTCGGGACGCTCTCCGGCGTAGTACGGACCGCTCGGTGCCCTGCCCGTTCCGGTGGGCCGCTCCGGTCAACGCTGCACTCCGCTTCCGCTGGCTAGGAGCCGTGGCCCCTGTGGCGTTGACGGTTCTCATTGGGCCTGAACCGTTTAAACAATGCAACACTGTGATTTCATACAGTAGGACGTCATTACGTAGTAATGGAGATATTGTGGAGCGTTCCCTAGGGCCCGAAGGGCCTACGCGTGTGACGTGTAAACGCATACAATGCGAGGCAGAGCCTGACAGGCAGGCACGTTAGGGCAAAGCCCGGCGCACATGAGAGGGACAGAACATGCTGACAGCGAAACAGGAAGCCTTCGCAAGGGCCATTGTCATGGGCATAGACGGGGAGCCGTGCTCGCAGGTAGACGCCTACCGCCACGCCTATGACGTGGCCTCAACGAGGGCAGATACGCATTACGTGGAGGCGAGCCAGCTAGTACGCGACCCCAAGGTTTCCCAAAGGATTGAGGAGCTGAAGCGGGAAATCGCTGCGGATATTCGCGCTAAGGCGGCAGACGATCGCACTGCGGTGCTGGAGCGGCTGCGAGAGTGGATGCATGGGGGTGAGGCGCCTACGCCCCAGCAGGTGAGAGCGGCGGAGCTTCTAGGGAAGACGGTGGGCATGTTCCGAGACGTGGTGGAAGACGGAAGCGCCCAGCGCAACCCGGATGAAATTGCGAGCCAGATTGAGGCCAAGCTGGCAAAGCTTTTCGGTGAGGGCGCCGAGAAGCACTGAGTTCCGCGCGGGCCGGGGCGGACCCGTGTGCCGGTCCACGCCTGATCGCGATCGGGCAGGCATAGGCCCGGAGGTGCGGGCCTGCGCGTAGGCACATAGGCGTACCCGTACCCCCCTGTGTGCGCGTGACATACATGTACACATATACATACGATTTTCCACAAACAATTACCCTATTTTTACCACCATTACATTGTGTAAACATTGTGGTTCCGGGAAAGGTCCCCCCATGCTTTTATTTGGGACCCATAGCCCCCATATACATTTTGTAGAAATTGAGGAGAAACCGTTCCAGATATTGACTTTTGACTAAATTTATGCTAGAATCGAACGATGTTCTCAGGGATGAAGGAAGGAATTTTTATTTTTGGGGATTTGTGGGATCGGTAGATACCCACTGGAACCTCCCATCCTGCCTTCATCCCGTAGCTAGAGCAAGTTGGGACTAAACGCTCCGTCCCAATTTAAAGTCCATAAGGATTTTTAGGAATCTTTCAGATTGTCAACTTGTTAAGGAGTGTGATCTGAGGGGTTCTAAGTTATGCTAGTGGGCGGAGCTATTGCATGAAGCAGTTATCTCTAGAGGTTCTTCATAAAATCAAGGGCTTACCTGCTGCTCAGCAGATTGAGTTCCTCGAGCTTCTTGATGAGTATGACCAAGCCCTTGAGCGGGACCGGTACAAGAAGAGCTTCATTGCCTTTGTGGAGCGCATGTGGCCTGAGTTCATTGCGGGCCGTCACCACAAGATCATGGCTGAGGCCTTCGAGAAGATTGCTCGGGGTGAGCTGAAGCGTCTGATCATCAACATGCCCCCTCGCCACACCAAGAGCGAGTTTGCCTCTTACCTCCTCCCGGCATGGTTCCTTGGCCAGTACCCCCATAAGAAGATCATCCAGTCCTCCCACACCGCCGAGCTGGCAGTGGGCTTTGGGCGGAAGGTGCGGAACCTCTTGGCTCAGGAGGAGTATCAGGAGGTTTTTCCGGACGTGGGGCTTCGGTCGGACTCAAAGGCTGCCGGCCGGTGGAACACCTCCAAGGGCGGGGATTACTTCGCCATCGGGATCGGGGGCGCCGTCACGGGTAAGGGCGCCGATCTTCTGATCATCGACGACCCCCATTCTGAGCAAGAGGGTCAGTCGGCCGATCCGAAGGTCTTTGAGCACACCTATGAGTGGTACACCTCCGGTCCTCGCCAGCGTCTCCAGCCCGGCGGGGCTATCGTCATTGTTATGACCCGATGGTCCAAAAAGGACCTTACCGGGCGCATCATTGAGGATGCGGCTCGGCGCGGCACGACCGATGAGTGGGAGGTGATTGAGTTCCCAGCCCTCCTTGGGGAAAAGGAAGACAGGCCCCTCTGGCCCGAGTTCTGGTCCCTGAAGGAACTCACCGCCCTGAAGAACGAGCTTCCCCTCCCTAAGTGGATGGCGCAGTACATGCAGCGCCCCACCTCCGAAGAGGCCGCCATCATCAAGCGGGAATGGTGGCAGGAATGGGAGAAGAGCAACCCCCCGGTCTGTGACTTCATCATCCAATCATGGGATACGGCCTTCACCAAGAAGACCCGGTCAGACCCTTCGGCCTGCACCACATGGGGCGTCTTCTTCAAGGACGAGTCCGATGGCTCAACCTCCACCAACATCATCCTCCTCGACGCCTTCGAGGAGCGCATGGAATTTCCGGAGCTGAAGCGCCGGGCAGTGGATGAATACCAAGCGTGGCAGCCGGACATCTGCATCATCGAGGCCAAGGCCTCAGGCCTCCCCCTGATCTTCGAGATGCGCCAAGCCGGCATTCCGGTGCAGGACTTCACCCCGTCTCGAGGCAACGACAAGCTTTCTCGGGTCAACGCGGTATCGGACCTCTTTGCTTCCGGGAGAGTATGGGCGCCCCCCACCCGGTGGGCCGAGAAGGTCATCGAGCAGTTCGCAGATTTCCCCAACGGGGACCATGACGATCTGGTGGATTCCTCAACCCAAGCCCTGCTACGATTCAGACAAGGTGGATTTGTCAAACTCAGTAGTGATGAAGGTGACACAGAGTTTAGGCCTAGAAGAGCGGCATATTACTAATGGTCAAGTTTCACATCACCTTAGATACAGGTAAGGAAATATCCTTGACTGAGGCGGAGGTCCGGGAGTTTGTTGATTGGTGCAGAGGTGACCAGTCAAAAATTGATACAATCATCGAATCCATGACCCCCAAGGAGGCTCCCGATGAAAAAGGGTAAGCTCGCTCCAACCTACTCCCAGTACATGCCCAAGCCGATGCCGGAAAAGACCATGACCTGTCGTGGCATGGGCGCTGCCAAGAAAGGCGGCAGCTTCTGCAAGAACGGCTGAGGACAAATCAATGGCCATTGATCGCGCTGTCTATACCGAGGCGCCCTTGCTCCCCGGGGAAGAACCCCCGGAGCTTGGGATTGATATTGAAATCGAAGCCGAGGATGGCGCCTCCATCGAGATGGAAGATGGCAGCGTGGTCATTGACCTTGATCCTGATGCCCCGGAGATGGTTGAGGTTGAGCAGCATGACGCCAACCTCGCCGAATACCTGAGCGACTCGGACCTCGACTCCCTGTCCCTCGATCTCGTCTCGTCCTTTGAGCAGGATCGGAACTCTCGTCGAGACTGGGAGCGCGCCTACAAGCAAGGCCTCAAGCTTCTCGGGATCAAGAAAGAGGATCGCTCCGAGCCGTGGGATGGGGCATGCGGAATCTATCATCCCATGCTCGCGGAAGCCGTCGTTCGCTTCCAGTCCCAAGCCATCCAAGAAATCTTCCCCGCTCAGGGCCCGGTGAAAGCCAAGATCATCGGCACCCCGGACGAAGAGAAGAATAAGCAAGCCAACCGGGTTCGGAGCTACATGAACTACCTCCTCACCGAGGAGATGACCGAGTACCGCCCCGAGACCGAACGGCTCTTGTTCTCCCTCCCCCTGTCGGGCTCAGCCTTCCGGAAAATCTACTACGACCCGATTCTCGGGCGCCCCTGCTCCAAGTTCGTGCCGGCCGAAGACTTCTACGTCAACAACGCCGAGTCCGATATCTGCATCGCAGAACGGATGACCCACGTCCAAAAAAGAACAAAAAATGAAGTTCGCAAGCTTCAGGCTGCGGGTTTCTATCGGAGCATCGATCTCCCTGAGCCCCAGTCCATGTTCTCGGACATCGAAGAGGTTGAGGGCGAGATCACCGGCATCTCCATCGAGAACGACAATCGGCACACGATCCTCGAGATTCTGGCCGATCTGGACCTCCCCGGCTTCGAAGACACCCACGACGGGGAAGAGACCGGCATCGCTCTTCCCTATGTGGTGTCCATCGATTACTCCTCGGGCACCGTCCTATCGATCCGGCGCAACTGGTACGCGGACGACCCCCTGAAGAAGCGCCGCCAGCACTACGCGCACTTCATTTACATCCCGGCGCTCGGGTTCTATGGCTTCGGCCTCATTCACCTCATTGGTGGTATGGCGGAATCCTCCACCTCTCTCATGCGCCAGCTCGTTGACGCGGGCACCCTTGCGAACCTCCCGGGCGGCCTGAAGACCAAAGGTCTGCGCATAGACGGAGACAACACTCCCATCGCGCCCGGAGAATTCCGGGACGTGTCTGTTGCGGCCGGCGCGATCCGGGACAACATCCTGCCGCTCCCGTACAAGGAGCCCTCTCAGGTTCTCTATCAGTTGCTCAACGATATCGTTGCAGAAGGCAAGCGTTTCGCCTCGCAAGCAGATATGAAAGCTTCCGATATGAACACCGAGGCGCCGGTCGGTACGACCTTGGCCCTCCTTGAGCGCTCCCTAAAGGTGGTGACGGCGCTACAGGCCCGGCTCCATGCCGCACAGAAGCAAGAGTTCAAGATGCTGGTCTCGGTTCTCCGGGACTATGGCCCGACTCCGTACCCCAATGGGGAGATCGATCCTGCCGATTTCGACGACCGGATCGACGTGATCCCGGTATCGAACCCGAACTCGGGCACCATGGCTCAGCGGATCATGCAGCATCAGGCCGCGCTCCAGCTTGCTCAGCAGGCGCCTCAGCTTTATGACCTCCCGCTCCTCCACCGGCAGATGCTGGAGGCGCTCGAGATTCCGGATGCTGAAGAGCTGGTGCCGCTGAAGGGCGATATCAAGCCAACGGACCCGGTCTCCGAGAACATGAACATCCTCACCAGCAAGCCGGTGAAGGCCTTCATGTACCAAGACCACGAAGCACACATCAAGACCCACATGTCGATGTCGCAGGACCCGAAAATTCTCCAGCTATTGGCGCAGACGCCGAACGCTCAGGCTCTGCAGGCGGCCATGCAGGCGCACATCGCCGAGCACGTTGCCTTCCAGTACCGTCGGGAGATCGAAAAGCAGCTCGGGGTGGAGCTACCGGACCCGCAGGAAGCACTGCCCGAGGACATCGAGTTCCGCCTTTCTCAGCTTGTGGCGCCGGCTGCAGAGCAGCTCCTCGGCAAGGATCAAGCGGAAGCGGAGCAACAGCGCATCCAAGAGCAGATGGAAGACCCGATCTTCAAGCAGCGTGAGCGCGAGCTGCAGATAGAGGAACAAAGGGTGCAGTCTGACTTCCAAGCGAAGATGGCCAAGATCGAACAGGATCGCCGGAAGGCTCAGGAGCGCTCCCAGCTTGAGCGCGAACGCATTGCTTACCAAGAGCGCAAGGCGACCAACGACCAGAGGCTCAAGGCTGCAGAGCTGCTTGCGGACGTTGAGATTGAGCAGCTCAGGCTCAATTCTGATGAGAAAATTGCCGGAGCGAAGCTTGGCCAACAGATCGCGAAGGACCTAGAGGGGCGGAATGGCTAATATAACTGTCTATGATGTGTTGATTAAACGCATTACGGATGATAAAAATGACTTACAGCAAGCTATTGCTGACGGCTCTCCTCGGACCTTCGAGGAGTACAAGTACAGCATAGGCAAGCTGCACGGCTTGGCGATGGCTGAGAATCACATCTTGGCCCTCAAAAAGCATTACGAAGAGTCCGACGAGGACTAGCGCAACGCGGGGCGTATCCGCGCAGGTGAAAAACATGGCGGAAGCACAACAGGAAGAGCCGCGCAATGCTGCTCAACTGCCTGACCCTAAGGGGTACAAAATCCTTATCGCACTCCCGAACCCTGACGAAAAATTCGAATCAGGCCTTGTGAAAGCCAAGTCCACCATGGACGAGGAAGAGGTCGGCTCGATTATCGGCTTCGTTCTAAAGCTGGGCCCGGATTCCTACAAGGACGAGAAGCGCTTCCCCTCGGGCGCCTACTGCAAAGAAGGCGACTGGGTAATGATGCGCTCCTACTCCGGCACCCGGTTCAAGGTTCACGGGAAAGAGTTCCGTTTGATCAACGATGACTCTGTCGAGGCGGTGGTCGAAGACCCCCGGGGGATTGTTAAGTTATGAGCGAAGCACAGGATTTCGATCGCGACGACATGGCCACCCCTCAGGAGGTTCAATTCTCCAAGGGCAAGGCATCATCGGAGCCGGACTTTGAGCTTGAGGTCATCGATGACGAGACCAAGCCCGAGGAGCCCAAGGGCGAGGCGAACGACGATCCGGAAGGCTACGACGATGACGACCTCGAGAATTACTCCGAGAGAGTTCAGAAGCGCATCAAGAAGCTGACCTACGAGCGCCGTGAAGAGGCGCGTCGCCGTGAGCAGATCGAGCGCGAGCGGGATGAAGCGCTCCGGGTGGCCCAGCACGTCCAAAGCCAGCTTGGGGAGCGCGACCAGCTCATTCAGCGCGGTCAGGCTGCTCTGGTAGCGGAGATCAAGCAACGCGCCCAGATGGCCCTAGAGAGCGCCAAGAGCCGGTATCGCCAAGCCTATGAGGCCGGTGACCCGGACAAAATCTTGGATGCTCAGGACGTACTTGCCCGGGCGCAATTCGAACTCCGGGAAGCCGATGGGTATGAGCGTCAGCTCCAAGCCCGGCCCCAGCCCCAGACCCCTCAGCAGTATCAGCAGCCTCAGCGGCCTCAGGTTCGCAGGCCTGACCCCCGAGCACAGGACTGGGCTGACCGGAACAAGGGCTGGTTCAACTCGCCACAGCATCCGGACATGACGGCCACGGCCTACGGCATCCATCAGAAATTGGTTCAGGGTGGTGTTGACCCCACTTCTGATCAATACTATGAGACAATTGATGCCGAGATGCATAAACGCTTCCCGGAATACTTCGGGGAGCAGGTAGATATCGCAGACGAAGATGACCAACCGCGTCAGGTCTCTCGTCGAGCGCAGACGCCTCCTGTTGCGCCGAGCAGTCGGAACAACGGCAGCCGTCCCAAGAAGGTAACTTTGACGCGCACACAAGCCGCTATCGCCAAACGGCTCGGTCTGACGAACGAGCAATACGCGAAGCAAATGCTAAAGGACGCCCAGCGATGACTAGCGAGCGCACACCCCGTACCCGCGACACTCGACAAGAGCAGGCGCGCACTCCAGACAAATGGGTCCCGCAGGGTATGCTGCCGGTCCCCGACCCTCAGGATGGGTGGGTATTCCGGTGGATTCGTACTTCTGCTCGCGGAAACTCGGACAATTCGAACGTGTCCAAAAAGTTTAGAGAAGGCTGGCGTCCGGTCAACGGTGCAGATCACCCGGAGCTTCATGCGACGAGCGATCTTGATAGCCGTTACCCAGACGGAATCGAAATCGGCGGCCTCTTGCTCTGCAAGTGCCCCGAGAACGTGATGCGGCAGCGTGAGCAGCATTACACCAATGTCGCAGAACGGCAGCTTTCCTCCGTGGATCAAGACTACATGCGTCAAGGAGACCCCCGGATGCCCCTCCATAAGCCGGAGCGGCGTACCGAAACCTCTTTTGGCCCCCGCGTTAGTCGCGGGGATTCTTGACCGTATAGGAGTTTTAAAAAATGGCGACCACTGCCGCTCCGTATGGTGCCCGTCCGGTTGATACGCTGGCTGGTGCAGGTTTTGTTAACAAAATCCGCCAGATCAGCATTGCTTCCGGTTACGGCACCGCGATCTTCTACGGTGATTTCGTCAAGCTGGTTAACACCGGCACTGTCGAAAAAGACACCGGTACGACCTCGATGACCCCTGTCGGCATCTTCGTTGGGTGCTTCTACACCGACCCCAACAGCAAGCAGCCGACCTACAGCCAATACTGGCCGGCGAGCACCGTGGCATCTGATGCAGTTGCCTATGTGATCGACGACCCGTCTGTTGTTTTCCAGATGCAAGCTGACGACACGCTCGCTCAGACTGCTCTCGGGAACAACGCGGCTGTTGTTCAAACCGCCGGTTCGACGTCCATCGGCAACAGCAAAAACGCTGTCGATGCGTCCACCATTGCAACCACCAACACGCTGCCTGTGCGGATTCTCGGCTTTGTCGATGGTCCCGATAGCGCAGTCGGTGATGCGTACACCGATGTCCTGTGCAAATTCAATGCCGGGCATCAGTACGACAACACCACCGGCGTATAAGGAGTCTGAGTAATGGCGATTTCACGCGCTCAAATGCTGAAGGAACTCCTGCCGGGGCTTAACGCTCTGTTCGGCTTGGAGTATGAGAAGTACGAAGACGAGCACACCATGATCTACGAGACGGAATCCTCCGAGCGTAGCTTCGAAGAAGAAGTGAAGCTTGCTGGGTTCTCGGCTGCTCCCGTGAAGAGCGAGGGCGCTGGCGTGTCCTTCGACTCCGCACAGGAGACGTTCACGGCTCGTTACGATCATGAGACGATCGCACTGGCGTTCTCCATCACGGAAGAGGCGATGGAAGACAACCTGTACGACACGCTCTCCGCTCGTTACACCAAGGCTCTGGCTCGCTCCATGGCCTACACCAAGCAGGTTAAGGCGGCTTCCCGTCTGAACACCGGCTTCACGTCCTACCAGTCTGGTGACGGCGTGACCCTGTTCAGCACGGCTCACCCCCTTGCCTCTGGTGGCACGAACAGCAACCGTCCGTCTGTGGCGGCCGACCTCAACGAGACCTCTCTTGAGCAAGCCATCATCGACATTGCTGCCTTCGAAGACGAGAAGGGCCTGCTGATCTCGGCACGTCCCGTTCGTCTCATCGTTCCCCCGGCGCTGATGTTCACCGCTGACCGTCTCTTGGAGACCACTCTCCGTACGAGCACGGCAGACAACGACATCAATGCCATCCGGAACATGGGCGCAATCCCGGACGGCTATGCCGTTAACCACTACCTGACGGACACGGATGCGTGGTTTATCATCACCGACGTGCCCAACGGTATGAAGCACTTCCAGCGGTCGCCGATGACGACCTCCATGGACGGTGACTTCAACACCGGCAACGTGCGCTACCGCGCTCGGGAGCGTTACAGCTTCGGCGTTAGCGACCCGCTCGGTATCTACGGCTCGCCCGGCGCTGCTTAAGGCGCTTTTAAGGGCCCCTTCGGGGGCCCTTTTTTTTGCCTAACTAATCAACAAGTAATTTGATCTGTTTAAACACATAGTGTAAAAGCAATCTTTAAGCATCTCTCGGGGGAGAGAGTCGATGCCGCTTCCGGGTCATTATCCGAAAGAGCTTTTAGATTACTGCGTGTCCGCTCCGGAAAAAGAGTACGTCACAGCCGTGCTTAAGACTGGCGGCCTAAAGTCGGCAGCCTCTCTTGTTGGAAGGAGCTACAACACCGTTCGGAATGCTGTCGAGAGGGTAAAGATTCGGGCAGCCAAGATGGGCTTTGCGCCAGAATACGGCCTAAACCACCCGGCCCCAGCGCCTTTCCTTGTCAAGGGAACAAGCACCCTCTACGACGAGGAAGGCAAGCCCCGGATGCAATGGGTCAAGACTGGGATAGACGGCGCCCAGATCGAGCAGATGGTCAACGACTTCATAGAGGCCTCAAAAGAAAACGTCCCCAAAGAAAAGCCAGTCAAACCCCCTTCGAAGAATATCTCCAATAACTGCATCAACTGTCACGTCATCACGGATTATCACTTCGGGCAGTACAGTTGGGCAGAGGAGACAAGGCAGGGGGACTGGGATGTAAATATTGCGGAGAGCAGGCTGGTAAATTGGTTCAAGTACGCCATAGCAGCAGCTCCCCCTGCAGAGGGGGCGGTCCTATGCTTCCTCGGAGACGACCTGCACCAAGACGGGATGGAAAATCTCACCCCGGCTTCCAAGCATATCCTTGATTCCGATTCGCGCTTCTCTAAGGTTATTCGGCTATGGATCAGGGTTAGGCGCCGGATCAATGCCATGCTCCTCTCCAAGTACAACTGGGTTCACGTCATCGAAGCGGAAGGCAACCACAACCCTGTGTCGAGCATTTGGATGCGAGAATGGCTATCTGCTCTCTACGAAAATGAGCCAAGGCTAACGGTCGATACCTCGGTTGACCCTTACTATTGCTTCGAGTGGGGAGACACCAGCCTGTTCTTTCATCATGGGCACAAGCGCCGCCCAACCAATATAGACGATGTCTTTGTCGCGAAATTCCGGGAAGTCTTTGGAAGGACCAAGCATAGCTACGGACACATGGGACACCTGCATCATCGTGATGTCAAGGAGACATCATTGATGACCATCGAGCAGCACAGAACTTTAGCAGAATCAGACAGTTACGCCAGTAGGCACGGGTTTATTAGCGGACAAGAGGCTCAGGTCATCACCTACCACAAAAGGCACGGGGAAGTGTCGCGGCTGGTGGTAAGCCCGAGCTTGGTTGAGGAAGCTTGTGCCTTAAGCGCATAGGGCGTATAAATGAGTTAATCCCTGACAGACTCATCCGGGTCTGACTCTAGCCACGACAGGAGATTCCCATGGCTAACAGCACCTTCAAAGGCCCCGTCCGCTCCGAAGGCGGTTTTCAGTCCGTCACCAAAAACGCCACGACCGGCGCAGTGACCGCGCAGTCCACCTTCGGCAACGACACCACCATTGGCAATGATCTCACCGTGGGCGGCGATCTCGACGCTCAAGGCACGGCCAATGTGTTTGTCGTCCCGACCTCCGATCCGGGTGTGGCTGGCGCTCTCTGGAACGATGGCGGGACCCTTTCCGTCTCGGCCGGCTAATCAAAACTTGATCAAGTAACCGGAGGCTCGAATGGGCAACGTCTCATCCATAAGCAGAACTGGGAAGACCGAGCCGTTTGAGCTTCAGGTTGCCCGTGGCCAGATTTCGTACCACAGCTCGCTGTTTAAGTACGGATACAACCCCCTGATCATTAACGTCAACGAAACGATCTGGGACGGCGGCGGCATTTACACCTACCCATCCTCGGCTCTTGCAATGACCGTTACCTCGGCCGGAGCAGGAACCGATGAGGGTGTAAAGGTTTTGGTCATGGGCCTTGACGCTGACTGGAACGAGGTCAGCCAAGAGGTCACCTTAGACGGTAGCGGCGTGGCGACCACCACCCAGACCTTCCGCCGGGTGTATCGGGCGTATGTCTCTGGAAGCCAAGCTCCCACCGGGAATATCACCATTGCTAACGGTGGGACGACCTACGCACAGATCACAAACGGGGAAAACCAAACCCTAATGGCGGTCTGGACTGTCCCGGCAAACCACACGTTCTACCTGACCCGTGGAACAGCGACCCACGGTACGGACACTGCTGGCGCATACATGACCATCCGGTTCATGACGCGTCCCTCTGGTGGGGTTTTCAGGACTGCGACGAAGGTTGATGTCACTGGCGCAGAGCTGGTTTTCCCGTTTGATGTTCCGCTTAAGCTTGAAGAGAAGACCGACCTTGAGGTTCGGGCGATCTGCAGCAAGAACCAGAACAACGCAGTGTCTGCGACCTTCGAAGGGATTCTGGTGAGGAACGATGCCTAAGGCGAAGGCTCCAGCCAAGAAGCCAAAGAGCCGAGTTAACGAGGCCGGTAATTACACCAAGCCGGCCATGCGTAAGCGCCTCTTTGAGAAGATCAAGGCTGGAGGGAAGGGCGGCAAGCCCGGCCAGTGGTCGGCGCGAAAGGCACAGATGCTCGCCAAGGAATACAAGGATCAAGGCGGAGGCTACCGGGACTGATGGCAAGGAGAGCGCCGCAGAAAAGCCTAAACAAATGGACCAAGGAGAAGTGGGGCACCAAGTCCGGAAAGCCCTCAACCCAAGGCCCTAAGGCGACCGGAGAGCGTTACCTACCAAAGAAGGCAAGGGACGCTCTTTCCGCAAGTGAGTACGCGGCGACCTCTGCCAAGAAGCGCAAGGACACGAAGGCCGGCAAGCAATTCTCGAAGCAGCCGAAGAGTATTGCGAAGAAGACGGCGAGGCATAGACGATGAGCCTTACTGACGCAGAAAAGAATCGATTAAAGAAGGCCGGCCTGTCCGGCTTGAACCAACCGAAGAAGACCCCGAGCCACCCGAGCAAGAAGGGCGTTGTCGCTGTCCGGGACGAAGGCAAGGTTAAGATCATCCGGTTCGGCGACCAGAGCATGGGGCATAATTACTCCGAAGAGGCCCGGAAAAACTTCAAGGCTCGCCATGGCAAGAACATCAAGAAGGGTAAGACCTCCGCCGCCTACTGGGCGGACAAGGTTTTCTGGGCAGGAAAAGGAGGCTCTAAGAAGTCTCCTCCGAAATCTCAAAAGCAAAAATTCGGAAAGAGCTGATGGCCGATAAAAAGAAGCAAGCCAAGGTCGAGAAGGTGATGGGCGAGTTCAAGCGCGGCAAGCTCAAGTCTAGCTCTGGGCAGAAGGTCACCGACCGGGATCAGGCTGTGGCGATCGCGATGTCAGAAGCCGGAATAAAGAAGATGTCGTCAGGTGGCAGGATTGACGGCATGGCAACACGAGGACTCACAAAAGGCCGGATGTGCTAGGAGAGGTTCATGGACGGTAAAAAACTATTATCCAATCTTAGTCCGGCCTATGCGCTCATGACGGGGGAAAGCACCCCCATGACTCGAGGCTTACGAGCGCTAAGCCCCGCCCTTCGTATGCTGACCGACGAGCCCGACAGGGAATCCGTCGAGCAGGATGACGAGGGGCGCATCGTTGTGTCTGTCGAGACCGGAGGGAAGATGAACCGCTCGAACATGGAAAAGCAAATGATGGCCTACGGTGGCAAGACCAAGGCCAAGAAGATGATGAAGGGTGGGAAGACTTACTCCACCGATGGCTGCGCCATGCGCGGAATGACCAAGGCCAAGAAGAAGTAAGTGGCTACCAGCGGAACCGCCACGTTCAACCCGGATTTCCTTGAGATTGCCGAGGAGGCTTTCGAGAGGGCCGGGATTGAGCTGAGATCAGGTTACGACTTCCGGACTGCCCGGAGGTCGATGAACCTGCTTGCGCTTGAGTGGGCAAACCGTGGCATCCATTTGTGGATGATCGAGGAAGGGACTCAGGTCCTAACCCCGGGAACGGAAACCTATGTCTTGCCGGCGGACACCATCGATATCCTTGAGCACCAGCTCCGAACAAATTCCGGGGTCAGCAACCAACAGGATACCCGCCTTGAGCGAATCTCCTTTGCAGGCTATGCGCAGATTCCGAACAAGCTTGATCAAGGGCGCCCGGTCCAGATTTTCATCGATCGCCAGATCACCCCTCAGTTCACGCTCTGGCCTGTCCCTGATGATTCTGAGACCTATACGGTCGCTTACTGGCGTATGCGGCGCATTCAAGACGTGGGCGATAGCGGAGCAAACACGATCGATGTGCCGTCTCGGTTCATCCCTGCGCTGGTCGCTGGCTTGGCTTATCACATTGCCATGAAGCTCCCGGACCCCGGGCAGCGCCTTGCGATGCTGAAGGCTGTATACGACGAAGAGCTTCAGAACGCGCTCGACGAAGACCGGGTGAAGACAGACCTCAAGCTTGTGCCTCGGATGTACAAGACCCGATGAGCTACGCACAGGGCAAGCATGCATTTGGGTTCTGCGATCGATGCGGGTTTCGCTACCCGCTGAATGAGCTGGCGAATCAGGTCCAGAATCGCATGCCCACAGACATCTATGTTTGCCCCGAGTGCTACGACGAGGATCAGCCTCAGCTTTGGGTGGGCGAGATTCGGGTCGATGACCCGCGCCCGCTTGAGAACCCTCGCCCGGACACCTCTCTGGAGGAAAGCCGGGCACTGAGCGTAACGTACAACACGTTCTCGGCGCCCCTCCAAGGGATGATCGGGACAGTCACGGTGAGCATTAGCTGATGGCCCTGACCTATACGACCCTAAAGGCGGCGATCCAGACCTACCTCAAGGACTCGGACACCGAGTTCGTTGCGGACCTTGATGTCATCATCAAGCAGGCCGAGGATCGAATCCTAAAGTCGGTGCAGCTCCCTGATTTCCGGAAGAACAGCACCGGGAACATGACGACCGGGTCGGTCTATCTGTCTATGCCGACGGACTTTTTGGCGGCTTATTCCCTAGCCGTGATCAACGGATCGTCTTACGAGTACCTGCTCCAGAAGGACGTGAACTTCATTCGTCAGGCATTCCCAAATGCTTCTGCTACTGGGACGCCTCGTTTTTACTCAATCTTTGACGACGATACGTTTATAATTGGTCCAACGCCGGATGCCAATTACACGGCGGAGCTTCATTATTTTTACCGCCCGGCATCCATCGTTGACGCTGGCTCGAGCTGGCTAGGGGAAAACGCGGAGCATGCTCTGCTTTATGCGTGTCTCACTGAGGCCTATGGATACCTCAAGGGTGAGCCGGACTTGGTCCAGCTCTATGAGGCAAAATACAAGGAGGCCATGCAGGGCCTCCAGTCCCTCGGCGAGGGATACAACACCACAGACAGCTACCGTGCTGGAGCTGTACGGACGATGAGGTAAAACATGTTCAAGATCGTGGGCGGCGATATAGACGTGACGGTGGCGACCACCAATGACGGTGGGTTCTCACCAGAATACTGGGCGGGTAGGGCAACAGAAAAGATTGTCTCTGTAAGCGATCAAGCACCAAAGCCGATTAGAGACCAAGCGCATGCGTTTCGCGGACTCGTCGAGCACGTCGTGACGCATTTCATGCGGGAAGCTATCAAGAGCGACCGCACTACCCTTGCCGCCTTACTCAGGAAGCAAGGACATGAGGAGATCGCCAAGATCATTGGCGACATCTAAAGGAGCAATCTCATGGCCATTACCCAAGCAATGTGTACGTCCTTCAAGAAGGAGCTTCTTGAGGGCATTCACGACTTCCGCACCACCGGCGACGCGTTCAAGATCGCGCTGTTCACCAGCGCAGCTACCCTTAGCGCAGCAACCACGGCGTATGCCGTCACCAACGAGGTGTCTGGCACGGGCTACACTGCTGGCGGTAACACGCTCAGCAAGGTGAACCCCACGTCGTCCGGCACGACTGCCTACACGGACTTCGCTGACACCACTTGGTCGTCTGCGACGATCACCGCCAATGGCGCTCTGATCTATAACAGCACTGATAGCAACGCCGCTGTTGTGGTTCTCGCTTTCGGCGGCGACAAAACGTCCACCAACGGGGACTTCACCATTCAGTTCCCGACGGCAGGCGCAAGCACCGCCATCATTCGTATCGCCTAACATCCTCATTAGGCGTTTTACTGAATGGCCTTGATTGCGGGATGGGGCCGAGGGTCTTGGGGCGAAGGCGGCTGGGGTTCTGAACTCCCAGTAGTCACCTCAGGGCTCTCGGCCTCTGGCGGTGTAGGAACCGTTACAGTCGCTGCTGGCGCGACGGCTGTGGTTTCTGGCGTCTCCGCATCAGGGAATGTTGGCTCGCTTGTCATAACCGGGGATGCCCGAGTTATCGAGACAGGCGTCTCTGCAACAGGTCAGGTTGGCTCTGTCGTCCTGTCCCTCGGTTGCAGATTCTCGGTTACAGGAGCTGCCGCCACCAGCGGCGTTGGCTCGCCCACCGTAAGTGCGGATGCCCGCACTATCGGAACAGGCCTCTCTGCCACTGGCGCCGTCGGAACGGTAGGTATCTTCACCGGGATCATGGTTCTGGTCACCGGGCTTTCTGCTACCGGTCAGCTTGGCAACGAGACAGTCACTGCTGACGCCAACATTCCAGAAACAGGCCTCTCTGCTACCGGCGGGGTGGGCAGTGTTACCGTATCTGCTGATGCAGGGGTTGTCGCGTATGGCTTTACGGCCATTGCAAATCCCAATCAGAAAGCCGCAGATGATGCGCGCTACATCGCGTTCAGCAATCAAATTTTCCGGGCGCTCTACCCGGACACCAAGGTTTATGTAGACGGCGTTCTCTCGGCCACGCTGACGAATGTTGGCGACACGACGACCGTCTCTGCGACGCACTCTGCAAGCAAGTTCATCACCACCGACAAGCCGATTGCTAGCGCGGGCAACAATGACAGCCTTGCCGCCGCGCCGATCTCATGGTCGGGCACGAACTTTAGTACCCGGATTGATCGGTATAACGACTCATCCCTTGTTATTGAGTCCGTCAGCACCTATACCGCTGTACGGATTTACCGTGGAACCACCCTTACCTACACGCTCTATACGTCTCCCGGAAATCCGGTCGAGACAGTTGGATTGTTTGGGACTTGGGGCGCCCAAGTCTGGTCAGTTATTTCAGACCAGCCAGTCGTCGTTGCTTCCCGCTCGGCCGGTCAGGGTGGAACAAACACCACCGACACAGACATCCTGTTCCCTGAGTCTACAGAGATATACGGTCACGGGACCACCCTTACCAGCTCCTCTAATCTCGGCAACTCTCTTACCGTAACGACCTATCTGTCGAACACGGCCGGGTCGGAAATCGACACGTTCACCAGCGGCGGCTACACCACTACCGCAGGCCGTGGCACAGATTACACGCTCGGCAACTACACTCGCAGCGTATCTACCACGCCCTTTGCGATCCGGGTGCAGGCGGATTCGGACGGTGGAGAGACCACCAACGGTGCCGGCGTACACGCCCTCGCGACGCACTTCACTCTGGTTGACAAGGCGGAGTTTTTCGCTGTCGTTGCACCTCCCGAGGCGGACGGGAAAAAGCTTCGCATCTACAACTCCAGCGGCACTCTGCTCAGCACTCATACCTTCAGTGCCGGGGACGCGAACCGCCCGTGCGCGCTTTACCTTGCGGCAAGTGATGCAGAGCGTCCGAACCTTGGGTTTACCCTGCCAGCAGGCACACAGGTTGTTTCTGAATACCCCTGCTTTATCGTCTGGGAAGACGATAACCCAGACGCCGACGAAAGCATCTTCTACGGCGGCGGCTTCTTTGACGACCCGATCGCCGACTCTGGCGTTATCGCTGACGCGGTGGTGTCGGTCACAGGAAACTCCGGCACAGGGCAGGTAGGGGACGAGACCGTCACCGCTGATGCAGTGGTCGTGGGGACCGGGCTTGCCGCCACAGGTGCCGTTGGCAACGAAACCGTTGTCGCGAAAGCTATCGTTTCAGTTACTGGAGCGGCAGGCACCGGCCAAGTCGGCAACGAAACCGTCACTGCAGATGCGCAGGTAGTCGAGACTGGAGTTGCCGGGACGGGTGCTGTTGGCTCGGTTACCGTCGAGGCTGCGGCAAATGTTATTGAAACAGGCCTCGCAGCTACCGGCGCCGTAGGGGACGAGACTGTAACAGCCGATGCTGTCGCCGTTGTTACTGGCAACGCTGGCTCCGGTGGTGTTGGCTCCGTCAGTGTTACGGGCGACGCTCTGGTCGTGGAGCCGGGGCTTTCTGCTACAAGCGCGGTGGGCACGGTCACTGTCGGATCGGACGCCAATGTCTCGGTCACAGGCAACTCGGGCACCGGCGAAGTCGGGAATGAAACTGTCACCGCTGATGCTGATGTACCTGAGACCGGTCTGTCGGCTACCGGGGATGTTGGTAGCGTAACGGTCGCTAGCGATTCTATCGTTGTTGTTACTGGCAACGCTGGCACAGGCGCAGTCGCTTCTGTAACGATTACTGCTGATGCCGATGTTTCAGAAACAGGGCTGTCTGGCTCCGGTAGTGTTGGGGCAGTAACCGTCTCCGGGGATGCAGTTTTCTCTGTCTCCGGAAACTCTGGCACCGGGCAAGTAGGAAACGAGACGGCCACTGCCGGGGCCTTGGTGAGCGTCACAGGCCTTGGTGCGACCACGGCTATTGGCGAAGAAGAGGTCTCTGGCGACTGCCTCGTAATTATTAATGCGTCCGGCACGGTGACCGCTCCCCTTATCAGCGTTCCGGCTCAGGACAACGCTGCTTGGACAGAGCGTACCGCAGACATCTCTGCGTACATCGGGCGCACCGCTCGTCTCGTTGTTCTTTACCAGTCTCTCGGGGATTACCGAGGCGACATCCAGCTTGATGATTTCAATATCGGCGGCAACACCTTCGACCCGGAAGATGGGACGAATGGATTCCAAGTACAGACAACTGACGACAATTCCAAGCTTTCTAATCCTTCGTCGATCCAAGCAGATTACGAAGCGGTTAGCTGGACGGACCTTGTTACTGACACTGACACTCACACGCCAACAACGGACGCGGGGTTCTTCTACCGCGACAACTCTGGGACTCCGTCTGGAAGCACCGGGAATACCAGCGGCAACACCGGGTCGTACTATTACTTTGCCGAAGTGTCATATGCTGGAACGGACAACGACATCTGGCTACGCTCGCCTGAAGTCGTAATCAACACTGGCGATCTAAGTGTTTACACGGCCCAGAATGGCGCCTTCTGCGGCCCGATCTATTTCTATCTTGAGCTGACGGATATCGCTGCCGGCGGCGCGGTAGGCTCCGCCACCGTTGAGGCTGCGGCTAACGTATTAGAAACAGGCCTGAGCGGAACGGGCTCTGTTGGGACGGTAACGGTCGGTTCAGATGCCAATGTTGTTGTCACAGGCAATTCCGGGACTGGTCAGGTCGGCAACGAGACGGTCACGGCTGATGCTGATGTCCCTGAGACTGGTCTGGCGGCAACGGGTGGCGTCGGAAGCGTAACGGTTACCGCAATCGCATCTATCTCTCCGGCCGGCGTCTATGCTGCCTCGAACTATAGCCAAGAGTATGGGAAGACGCTTAGCGGAATTCTTCCGGAAGGGCAGATATCCGGGGACTTTGCTAATCGCGGCTTAAACATTCTGATGAGCGGGGAGGTCGTCCTTCCCGCCTCGTTCACGGGCGGACCATACTGCCTCTGGGAGCATGGCGGCACCGGGGTTGGATCATGGCTAGGGGTATTCCAAGACCCCGGCGATAGCGTTTGGAAGTTGCGCTTCCGGGCCGGTGAAGGCACGACCATACAGACTGCCGACACCGATCTTGCCTTGGCTAACGTCGCAATCTCAAGCATCCCAGAGTTTGATGGCAACACCCACACCATCACCTTTGACATCCGAATCAACCCCGGTCGCTGCCGAGTTTTCATTGATGGGCGCCTTGTTCTTGAGGGTAATACCACTACGGGCGGCGCCCTTGAACTCAACCTTTGGTCTGGTGGCGACGTTGGGGGCTGGGGCATCGGATATAGCGGCTGTCCGGGAGGAGAAGGCTCTTATCAGGCGCTAACTGCTTGGCCCGGCTCGATACAAAGCGAACTTCGCTACTACGAGAACACGCTAGCCGCTGAAGCAGGTCCGGTCATTGCGGTTGTCGCTGACGCTAACGTCCCGGAGACCGGCCTTTCCGCCACCGGCGGCGTCGGCTCTGTAAGCATCGTTGGTGATGCGCTATTCAGCGTTACGGGTAACGAAGGAACCGGCGAGGTTGGCACTGCGACCGCAAAAGCCGGGGCCGTTGTTGTTGAGACTGGCCTGAGCGCAACCGGTTCTGTCGGAACCGTGATTGCCACGGCTGGCGCCACTGTTGTTGAAACAGGCTTGTCTGGCACAGGGGCTGTCGGCTCTGTCACTGCAACCGGGACCGCCACCATCGTTCCCACCGGGGCCGCCGGATCGGGTCAGGCCGGCAGCGTAACGATCTCCGCTGATGCTCTGGTCATTGAGACCGGGGTGTCTGGCACTGGGGCTGTTGGCAACATTGCGATTGCCGGTGACGCCCGAGTCATCGAGACCGGCCTATCCTCCACCGCCTCCGTGGGCGCTGTAACTGTAGCCGCATCGGCATCTGCCCAGCCTTCTGGTCAAAGCGGAATCGGCGAAGCTGGGTCTGTAGTCGTCAACACGGATCAAACTATCTCGGTCCTTGGCATCGCCGCCACCGGGGCGACCACCACCCCGGACCTCAGCCTCGACATGATCCTACTTCTCGGCGGATGGGGTGCTGGTGGGTGGGGCGAGTTTCCGTGGGGTGAAAGTGGGACCTTTGTCGGGACCGGCGGGGTCGGGGATGTCACCCTAGCCTTCGGGGCCACCGTGTCTGTTACCGGCGCGGCAGGGACAGGGCAGACCGGATCGGTCGCCGTCACCGGCGAGGCGAATATACCCACCACCGGGCTATCGTCCACTGGCAATGTCGGCATAGTCATAGTTGCGGCAGATGCCAACACCTCGGTCACGGGCAATGCAGGCACCGGCCAGACCGGAACGGTAGCGGTCACCGGAACCGCAACCATCATCCCCACCGGCGCGGTAGGGACTGGTCAGGTCGGCACTGCTGTCGTCGCGGCTGACGCAAACACTTCTGTCACCGGGGTTGAAGCCACCGGCGCTGTTGGCACAGTCACCTTCTCCTTGGGCGTCACCATCCTTGCGACCGGCGTCGCTGGAGCCGGCGCCGTCGGAACTGTTGTTGTTGCTGCGGGAGCGAACACTGCGGTAACCGGAAATGAAGGGACCGGGGAAACCGGCACGGTCGTCGTTGTCGCAGAAGCTGTCGTCATCCCGACTGGCGCCGAAGCCACGGGAGAGACGGGCGACGTAACAATCTCTGGCGCTGCTGATGTTCCGGTCACGGGCCTGCCTGCTACTGGCGGAGTAGGGTCTGTCACGGTTGCCGCAGGCGCTGATGTTTCCGTTACCGGAGAAGAGGCCACTGGCGCAGCGGGAGACGTTACTGTCACCGGCACGGCCACGGTCATTCCGACGGGCGCAGAAGGCACTGGGGAAGCTGGTACGGCGACTGTCGCTGCAGACGCTAACGTCCCCACCACCGGCCTTTCTGCAACCTCTCAGGTCGGTTCTGTCGCTGTTGATGCCGGGTCCGTTATTGAGGTGTTCGGCGAGGCCGCTACCGGAGAAGTTGGCGACGCAGAGGCTCAGGCTGGATCGGATGTTCCGGTCTCCGGCCTTTCGGCCACCTCCGGCGTAGGCACGGTATCCGTCACCGGGACGGCGGTCATTGTCCCGACCGGCGCTGAAGCAGCAGGCGAAGCCGGCGATCCGGTTATTGTTGGCGTTGCCAACGTATCTGCCACCGGCTCCGAAGGCACAGGCGAGGTCGGAGACCCCGAGGTCGATCTTGGTGTCACTGTTACCTTTGATGGCTGGGGACGCGGCGGCTGGGGCGAAGGTCCGTGGAATGAAAGCCTTGGCCTTGAAGCCACTGGCGAGGTTGGCACGGTCGATATTGCCTTTGGCGCAACGATCCTTGTCACCGGGGAGGCAGCCACCGGAGCCACTGGAATCGTTGATGTCATCGGTGAGGCTAACGTGCCCACCACCGGCATCTCTGCAAGCGGCAATGTCGGCACAGTCATCGTCGTCGGCGAGGCCAATGTCGTTGTCACCGGCGAGGAAGCCACCGGCCAGACCGGAACGGTCACGGTCGCCGCTAATGCCGATGTCCCAGTCTCTGGTGAGGCAGCCACTGGTGAAACCGGCACGGTCTTAATTTCTGGCGGCGCAGTTGTCTTGGCAACTGGCAGCGAGGCTACGGGAGAAGTTGGGACCGTAACCCTGTCGCTTGGGGTCACGATACTCGCCACAGGTGTTGAAGCGACTGGCCAGACTGGCACCGCTGTTGTTGCCGCTGACGCCGATGTTCCAGCCTCTGGCATTGAATCAACCGGTGAAACTGGTACGGTCACTATCGCCGCTCAGGCTGTCGTCGATGTCACCGGCGAAGAAGCTTCAGGGCAGGTAGGCGATGTTGAGATCGCTGGAGACGGCATCGTCGATGTCACCGGCGAAGCGGCTACCGGTGAGACCGGCACGGTCACCGTCTCGGGTGATGCCAATGTTCCGACCGCAGGCCTTGAGGCTACTGGAGCAGTTGGGACTGTAACAGTACAGGCCAATGCGGATGTCGCGGTTACCGGCGAAGAGGCGACTGGTGCGGTTGGCGATGTCACCGTTGTGGCCGAGGCCGTGGTCGATGTTACCGGTGAAGCAGGCTCTGGCGAGGTAGGTGATGTCACGGTCGCCGGTGCGGCTGATGTTCCTGTCGCAGGCCTCTCTGCCACAGCATCTGTTGGAACCGTCACGGTCGTTGCTGAAGCCGTCGTTCTGGTCACCGGAGAGGAAGCCACAGGCGCTCTGGGCGTCGTTACGGTAACGGCTGACGCCAATGTACCCACGACCGGGATCGAGGCCACAGGCGCTGTAGGGGCGGTCACAGTCACCGCTGACGCGAATACGGCGGTCACCGGGGAAGAGGCTACCGGGGAAGTCGGATCAGTGCAGGTCGTCTCCGGTGCAGTCATTGATGTCACCGGAGAGACGGGCACGGGTGCTGCCGGGACGGTCGATGTCGCCGCAGACGCCAATGTGCCCACCGCCGGGCTTGAGGCCACGACCGCTGTCGGTTCTGTTGTGGTCGAGGCTGGGTCTACCGTTGCGGTTCTCGGGGAGGCTGCAACCGGGGCGGTCGGTGATGTTCAGATCACTGGCGAAGCAAACATCGATGTCACCGGCGCGGAGGGTACGGGCGAAGAAGGCACGGTCGAGGTCAATGCCGGGGCCGTTGTGCCCACCGCTGGTCTTGAGGCAGAGAGTCAAGTCGGGACTGTCACGGTCACCGGCGAAGCAAACGTCAGCGTCACTGGCGAGGAAGCATCTGGAGCGGTCGGTACGGTAGAGGTTACAGCCGCTGCTGTTGTCGAGGTGACTGGGGAAGAGGCGACCGGCGAGGTTGGCGATGTTGTAATTCGCCTTAGCGCAAGGATCGCCGTTACAGGACTTGCGGCGACTGGTCAAGTCAACAATGCTATAGTAGTTATATGGAACCCAATCGACGATAATCAGACGGCGAGTTGGACTCAGATCGATGACGGGCAGTCCTCCGATTGGACCCCGATCGACGATAATCAGATGGCGAATTGGACTCAGATCGACGATGGGCAGTCCTCCGATTGGACCCCGATCGATACAACACAGGACGCAAATTGGGCTGCTTAGCAGCACGGTAGTCCCCTTGGAGGTAAATGATGGCTACTTACGTCAACGATCTTCGCCTTAAAGAGATCACCACCGGTGATGAGGCCGGGACTTGGGGTACGTCAACGAACACCAACCTTAAGTTGATTGGCGAAGCGCTTGGTTACGGCACCGAAAACTGTTTTGCAGGCAACATCAATACGACTGTCACTGTTGCCGATGGTGCCTCTGACAATCTCCGGGCCATGTACTTTAAGGCGACTAGCACTGCGACCCTGACGGCAACGCGGACCCTGACCATCGCGCCCAACACCATCAGCCGGGTGATGCTCATCGAGAACGCCACCCTCGGCGGACAAAGCATCGCGATCTCTCAGGGCACGGGCTCCAACGTCACCATCCGCAATGGCGAGACCCGGATGGTCTACCTTGATGGCGCAGGTGCAGGTGCATCAGTGGTTGATGCGCTAAACAGCCTCGAGCTTGGTGGCGCGACCGTCACGGCTAATGCTGCTGTTGGCACCAACGAGCAAATCTTTATTCGCGGATCGTCCGACAACAACAAGCAGCTTCGCGTAGGGTTCGATACCACCAGCAACTACGGCTCCATTCAGGCGCTAATCGAAGGCACTGATTGGCAGTCCTTGGCGCTTAACCCTCTTGGGGGCAACGTCGGGATTGGCACCTCAAGCCCCGCCTCAAAGTTATCCATTGCGTCAGGTGACATTCTTCTGGACAACACGCGCTCTATTATCTTCAAAGATAGCAACGGCGATGCACGAGGAGTACTCCAGTATTATTCGGACAACTCAACGTACCTTGATGCACCGAATGGGAGCACCATTTTTAGAAATGGCGCGAGCAATACTGAAAAGATGCGGATTACCCTAGACGGCAACGTCGGTATCGGGACGGCCTCGCCTAACGCTACATTAAAAGTACAAGGCCCAGTAGACACAGCAACTATATCGACATCATCTACGCCTGCTGCCCGAATTAATAACGGAGCTGCTATCTCTAACTGGATAGGAGCCAATGGATATAACTATGGCTATATTCAGTCTATTCAGGATGATGGGACTAACAACTTAAAGCCTTTGGTGCTTCAGCCTTTAGGAAACAACGTCGGGATTGGGACGACCTCGCCTGCGACGGCGCTTGAGGTAGTTGGCACCGTCACGGCTGATGGGGCTAGTCTTGATGGCGCGGTTGTTATTAACGAGTCCGGTGCGGATGTAGATTTCCGCGTCGAGTCTGATAGCAACACGCACATGTTGTTTGTTGATGGAGGTAATAATCGCATCGGCTTTAACCTCAGCAGTCCAGCAAAAGATTTCCATTATAAGTTTACTGGAGCAACGGATGTTAGCGCGCTTCTTCTGGAATCGGCTGGTTCTGATAAATACGGGGTCTATTTGCTAAGCGGTTTTACTACTGAGATGGGCCGCATTGGCGCATTAAGCCAAGGCGATGGCGATCTGGATGGTGCCTCTATTGCGTTTATGGACTTTGGTCGTGAGCTGGAGTTTAGGACTAATGAAGGTGCTAGCAACGCCAAGGTTACATATATTTCTAAAACCGGCTTATTGACGCATGAGAAAGCGGCAATCTTTAACGAAAGCGGTGGTGACAACGACTTCCGCATCGAGTCTAACAATAACACTCACGCGTTTTTCTTGGAAGGCTCCAGCAGCAACGTTTTTTTCTCCTCTACGAGCAACCCTTATAGCTTTACCAATGCAATCCTTGCTAAGACCATTGTGAGCGAAGGGTCAACTCGCTCTTATGTAATCCGTCAGGTTAGCAACGAAGGTTGGAACGTCGCTAATGCAACCATTTGGGCCGGAAAAGACGGGACCAACAACCGCTCAATTAACGCTGGTGGTACGATAAACGCTTCTGGTGCTGACTACGCGGAATACATGACCAAGGCTGGTGACTTCACCATTGCCAAGGGTGACATTTGCGGTATCGACAGCAACGGCAAGCTTACCAACGTATGGGCGGACGCGATTTCCTTTGTCGTCAAATCCACTGACCCATCCTACGTCGGCGGAGATAGCTGGGGTGCTGGGCTTGATGAGGCTGAGATGGAAGTTGCTCGCCAGACAGTGGACCGTATCGCCTTCTCCGGGCAGGTTCCGGTGAATGTCTACGGGGCCGCTCCGGGGGACTACATCGTGCCTTCGCAAGACGGGACCGGGATCAGCGGAATCGCTGTCAGCAATCCGACCTTTGAGCAGTACATGCAAGCTGTTGGCAAAGTCATCGCCATTGAAAGCGACGGTCGCGCCAAGATCATTGTCAAGAACATTTAAGGAGCATAACCATGGCCGCAACATTTAACTGGACCATCTCCACCTTGGAGCGCGAGCTATCTGACGGCGGAGTTATCGCGGCGCTCTGGGGCTGCGCCGCCTCGGAGGAAAGCGACGGCAAGACGTTCTCGGCGACCTGCTACGGAAGCTGCAGTTTCACCTACGACCCGTCCAGCCCGGACTTCGTGCCCTACGACCAGCTCACCGAAGAGCAGGTGCTTGGCTGGGTGTGGAACGACGGCGTGGACAAGGATGCCACCGAGGCTGCGCTTCAGACCAAAATTGACGCGCAAATCAATCCGACCACTGCTGATGGTGTGCCTTGGTAAATGGATGACGCGCTGCGACTAGAGCTGCTGCTTAGTCTGTGGCCTGTCGCAGCCGCGTTCGTGTCGGTGATTATTGTTTTAGCGAAGATGCATGCTGACGTCGAAACTATCAAAGAAAAGGTCAGGGTGCTCTTCGATTTGTGGAACGACAGAAAAAAGTAAGGGGCGGAAATGATCTCCATTGATGGGAAGGACTACGACGAAAACGCTCTCCCGGAGGCGGCGAAGATTCAGATCAACAGAATCATGCAGCTTCGCAACGAACTGGTTGAGCTTCATATGGTGACCGAAGAGCGCCGCATTGCGCTCAGCGCTCGCGAGCAAGAGCTGGTTCGCCTGATCAAGGTGTCAGAGGAGGGGCAAAAAGATGATGGAGCTGCTTAGCTTTTTTGAAGCATTCCCCGCATGGCTTACGGCGATCACTACGCTAATCTCCGCAGCCACTGCGATCACGGCTCTAACGCCAACTAAGGCCGACGACAAGTATGTTGCTCTTGCCTTGCGTGTTCTCAACATCTTGGCGGGGAACGTGGCCAAGAATCGCAACGCGGACGACAAGGAAGACTGATATGGACCTCGGCGTGACAACCGTCTGGAGCGGCCTCTTAACGGCGATGTTTGGTGTTCTGGCTTGGACCTTTAAGTCGAAGTTCGATGAACTCCATAGGATAAGCATCCTCCTCAATAGAACTAGGGAGGAGATCGCTAAAGAGTACGTCACCAAGGCCGAGGTCCACGCCGACATCAATCGGATCATCGACCGGCTCGAGGCCCTCGATGCCAAGCTCGACCGGCTCATGGAGCGTAAATAGTGCTTGAGGCGCTGATCGGCCCGGTTACCGGCCTCCTCGACAAGTTCGTCGAGGACAAGGACCAGAAAGCCCGTTTGGCGCATGAAATTGCGACGATGGCCGAGAAATATGCGCATGAAAGTGCGCTAGCGCAGGTAGAGACAAACCGGGAAGAAGCTAAACACAAGAACGTGTTTGTTTCTGGCTGGCGCCCTTTTATCGGATGGACCTGCGGAGCGGCTCTGGCATGGCATTTCGTGTTGTCACCCTTGGCGATCTTCTTTGCCGCATGGCTCGGCGCAGAATTGCCAGCATTGCCCGAGTTCGACATGAACAGTCTCATGACCGTCCTGCTCGGGATGCTGGGCCTCGGGGGGCTCAGGAGCTACGAGAAGACCAAGGGAGTGGCGAGGTGACGTTTAAACTTTCCAACCGGAGCTTGTCTCGGCTTGAGAGTGTCCACCCGTATCTGGTCGCCGTGGTTAAGCGGGCCATCGAGCTGACGACGGTGGACTTCGGTGTGATCGAGGGCGTCCGCACTATCGAGAAGCAGAAGGAGTATTTCGAGTCAGGCCGCTCTCAGACCATGAACTCGAAGCACCTCCCTCAGTCGGATGGTTACTCTCACGCGGTAGACCTCATGGCCTATGTTGGTGGCAGCGCCTGCTGGGAAGTCTCGGTCTACGATGAAATCTGCGACGCTATGAAGCAAGCTGCCCGGGAGCACGGAGTAGCATTACGCTGGGGCGGGGCGTGGTCCGAGGGAGACATCCGGGATTATCCGGGCACTTCCGAGGAAGCCATGAACGCATACATTGACCTGCGCCGATCAGAAGGCCGCAGGCCGTTTATTGATGCACCTCATTTCGAGATGATCTAAAGCCCGATAGGAGCACCGAGCATGAAGAAAGCATTCGCACCGCGCTACATCGAGACCGGCGACATTGAGCCGGAGCATGCCATCGAAGTGGTGTGCGGTAACTGCGGCTTCGATCTGGACGAGAGCGAGCTGGAGGCGGAGACCTGCTCTGACTGCGGCGCACCTTTGGAGCTGAAGCAGCACGTCGCAATCACTGTTACCACCGTGCCTATGTCTGGCGCGTCTATGTGAGGCATGGCCCATGCCGCTAATGAAGATCAACTTTCGCCCGGGGATTGATAAGGAAGGAACTCAATACTCGTCCGAAGGTACATGGTTTGATTCTGACAAGGTTCGGTTCAACAAACTGTTCCCTGAGATCATTGGCGGCTGGGTGAAGTACGTTGGCGATACCTTTCGCGGTGTGTGCCGGTCTCTGTTCGACTGGGTCGCATCGGGCGGCTTTCAGTACCTCGGCGTAGGCACGAACCTCAAGTTTTACATCAACGAGGGTCAGGCCTACTACGACATCACCCCGATCCGAGCCACGGAAACTTTGGGCACAGACCCCTTCGCAGTCACCAGCGGCTCAACTACCGTCGTGGTAACCGACACCGACCATGGCGCGGTGCTGAATGATTTCGTCACCTTCGACTCAGCAACTGGCCCGATCGGCGGAATCGATGCGTCGGAGTTCAACATCGAGCACCAGATCACCTCGATCGTTGACGCGGACAGTTACACCATTGAGGTGGCTACAGCGGCCTCTTCCACCGCCACCGGCGGCGGCTCGTCTGTCGAGGCTGAATATCAGATCAACACCGGCCTCAACACTTACGTCTCAGCCACTGGCTGGGGCTCCGGGACGTGGAGCGCCGGCGCATGGGGAAGCTCCTCTGCCATCTCAGCGGCAAACCAGCTTCGCTTATGGTCGCAGGACAGCTTCGGCAACGATCTGGTCTTCTGCCCCCGGGCGGGAGGCATCTACTACTGGACCCAATCCACAGGCACCAGCACCCGAGCGATCCCCTTGACCTCATTGTCGGGCGCCTCCAACGCTCCAACTGCGGCGCTTCAGGTCATGGTGTCTGACGTGGACCGCCACGTCATTTGCTTTGGCGCAAATCCTATCGGGGAAACGGAGCTGGACCCGCTCTTTGTTCGCTGGTCGGATCAAGAAAATGCTGCTGACTGGACTCCATCCGCCACGAACACCGCCGGCGGACAGCGCCTGAGCACTGGCTCCTTGATCATTGGCGCCCTGCAAACCCGGCAGGAGACCTTGATTTGGACCGACTCTGGCATCGAGTCCATGCGCTTTGCTGGCGCACCCTTTGTGTTTCAGTTTTCCGTGGTCTCTCGCGGGGCCTCTATAGTGTCTCCGAACGCGGCCGTGGTAGCGGATGGCTCGGTGTTCTTCATGGATCGTGGCGAGTTCTACGTCTACTCCGGGACGGTCCAAGTCCTCCCATGCTCGGTCAAGGAGTATGTGTTCTCGAACATCAACCTCAACCAAGGCTACAAGGTCTTTGCTGCCCGGAACGGGGAATTCAACGAGGTGACGTGGTTTTACCCGGTTGGAGAGGGTGACACTGAGATAACGAACTACGTTACATACAACTACGCTGATCGCATCTGGACTGTGGGAACCTTCGACCGCAGCGCATGGATCGAGGCGCCGACCCGGAATTACCCTATTGCGGCTGGCGTGAATGGCGAAGACAACAACTACCTGTATCAGCAAGAGTTCGGCATGACTGCGGACGGCGATGCTATTCAGGCGCACATCGAGTCCGGAGATATCGACCTCGACGATGGGGATCGCTTTGTGTTTATGCGCCGGATGATCCCAGACTTTGTGATCAACGGCGACGGCGGTACGCTGGACGTTGTGGTGAAGGGTCGCAACTACCCGATGAAGGACGCGACGGTTCGCTCAGTCTCTACCATCAGCGCCGACTCCGGCGAGGTCTACGTCTCGAACCGGATGCGGCAAGCGATCTTCCGGGTCGAGAGCAACACGGCCAACATGTACTGGCGCATGGGTCACATCCGCGCTGATATGCGTCCGGACGGGAGGGGCTAATGAAATCTTTCCCCCTACCAATCCCGCCCTCTGAGTACGACTCGAATCAGGAGGCTCAGTTTCGCCGCCAGCTCGAGCTTGAGGTGCTTAGGATTGACAGCACCCATGAGGCGGACAAGAACTTCAACAACAAGGATGCGTCGCTCGCATTGCGGCGCCACCAGTTCCTGCTGATGGGGGCATCGTGACTGACGTTCTGAAGCCGCTGGGTCAGGTCGCCCCGGACGCAACCACGGAGACCGTTCTTTACACAACGCCCGATGTTGCGATGACAACGGTCAGCTCTCTGGTGATCTGTAACCGGGGAGGGTCTGCTGGGACGGTGCGAATTTCGGTCTCTGTTGCAGGGGCCGCAACATCCAGCAAGGACTACCTTTTGTACGATAAGTCCGTTGGAGCGAACGACTACATTACGCTGGTCATTGGCATTACAATTAAGGAAGGCGACGTGGTGCGAGTGTACGCAAGCAGCGGCGACTTTTCTTTCAATCTGTTCGGCGTTGAAACGTCGTAACTGGCGCCCGGAGACGAATGATGCAGAAGACGCCCTATAAGCCAGTCGCGGACGAACTGGCCAAGTATGGCCGCTACGGCGACTCGATGCTTGTCCACATGAATCCTGTAGAGGTGGCTGGGCTAGCATCCCTATCTCCCACCGGCTCCCTGACGATCAACCCTCAGACGGGACAGCCGGAGGCCTTCCTGCCGTTCCTAGCCCCGCTCCTCGGCAGCGTCCTTGGAACGAGCTTCCTGCCCGGCCTCGCCTCAGCGGCCGGCCTTGGCGGCCTTGGGGCCACTCTCGCGGCATCCCCTGCTCTGGCTGGTGCTATCGGCTCCGGCATTGCAACCACCCTCGAGTCCGGCTCCCTTGAGAAGGGCTTGGTCTCTGGTCTCACCGGCTTTGGTCTTGGCAAAGCCCTCGGTGCTGCTGGAGAGCTTGCGACCGGGGCAGAGCCTATCGCGGCCCTTGGCGGGGCGACTGATCCGGGCGCTGCTGCTGTTGCAGAAATGGCAACGTCCATGGGCGCCGAAGCAACCGCCCCTTCCTTAACGGAAGCTCTTCGGGCAGGAACCAGCAACCTTGGCCAAATGATCTCCGATCCGGGCGCGATCGGTAGCGCCCTTATGAAGCCGGGCACCCTCATCCCGGCAGGTATCGGTATCAACCAGATGGAAACCGAGCGTCTTCAGGAAGAGATGAAGAATCTCGACATTGCTCGCCGTCAGCAGCGTGAGGCCGACTACGCTCGCGCACAAGCGCAGATGGAAGCAGCAATGTACCCCAACCTTGAGTATCCGGATCTCCCCGGCATGACTCGCTATGGGATGAATGGCGGCATTGTAGATATGCTCCCGTCCCGCCGGATGCAGGAGGGTGGCTCAACGAGCGAAGAAAACCCTACGCAACCGCCTCCCGGTTACCGCCCCGGTATCGACCCTGAGTTCCTCTACACTTTTGCTGGGGGGCCTCAGGCAGGACGATTCGGCGGCACCATTATCGGGACTGGCGATAGCGCTGTTGAGCAGTTCACGGTTCCGGGCCTAACCGGCACCTTTGGTGACCTGAACCCCTATGGGGACCCCTTCGTTCCCGGCATCACCACTGGGTTCGGTACGAACATCATGGCGGACCCGCTCGTAGGGTCCGGCACTACCCGCGCTGAAATCATTAACGAAGTTATGTCCGGCAGCTTCGGGTCCACTGGGGACCGAGGCATGCGCACGGGTATTGAGGGGGATCGCTTTGGTCGCCCCTTGAGCGCAGAAATGGCATACCGGGCAGGCGCTCCAGAGGAAGCTGTGCGCCGTCTAGCTGAGCAAGAAGATGCTCGGCGCCGAGCTGGCCAACAAGGCTATGCTCCTGAGGGCCGGGTCGTTGCTCCTCCCACGGAAGAGCAGCTCCAAGATTTCCAAGAGCGTCAAGCAGCAGTGGCTGCAGGTGACACGTCTGCGTACCTTGGCGATGAGGCGCGTCAACGCTTAGATTCCTACAACCAATCTAAAGCGAACCTTGGCGCATTCCTTCGCGGCGAGATCACTGCGGACGATGTAGCGCCCGCTGTTCCTGTTGAGCAGCCCGCCGTTGCAGACACGGCGCCCCGCTTTGCTGGCGGATCTCCCACGTTCCAAGAGACGACCAATATTGCCTTTGCGCCTCAGCCTGTAGTGACGCAGCCTGCAGCTCCGGCCCCCGCTCCAGTTGATATCTCCGAGCGTCAAGACCTGTTGTCGCGGAACGTTCTCGGCATGGCTGCTGAGTCGATCACGCCAGACATGCGGTTTGACGTAAACAATGACGGCAGCCTCGATATCAGAGACGCGATCCAAATCAGGAAAGGGGATTTCTCTGAAGATTTGTACAATATCGACATTGCTGGCGGCATGCAGTCGTTGC
>Ga0208161_1000217_pt1 | contig 32864 bp, 54 predicted proteins | sample CB_VirMetaG_3_FD_184538 | JGI IMG/M metagenome (GOLD analysis project Ga0208161, IMG submission 184538) | Freshwater to marine saline gradient viral communities from Chesapeake Bay - CB_1508_1S Viral MetaG (SPAdes) (version 4) | ecosystem: Environmental > Aquatic > Marine > Coastal | place: USA... | reverse complement strand
GGCGACAGCCCGCCCCGCCTGTGGAAAAATCGTATCGGTGGGGGTGGCGGGGGTCAGGGTTTTTTGTGGGGTCGCGGGGTTGTGTTGGTGAAGTGGATTGGGTCGCGGTTCCCCCTTCGGCTGTTGCAAGTGCGATGTGCTGGCAGTAGTGGGCTGTCGGGGTCGCCTGCTATCACATGGTCTGCTGTGAATGGGTCATTGATGATTGCTGGTTTGCCGCATAGCCAGCAATGGGTTGCTTGGTTCACTACTTCTTTTGCGCGTCGTTTGTAACTGCCACGCCGATGCAGTGGTTTCGGTTTGTTCCCCTTGATGCGTTTGTTTTTTTGTTCGCAGGTTGCGCATCGTGTGGTGTTGTGTGTCAGTGTTCCGCAGTTCAGGCAGGGTCGGGCAATCATGGTTCGTTTGTTATTTTTGCGCCGCATTCGGGGCAGATGACGGTGGTTGGTTCTGGTGGCAGGGGTGGGGTGGTGTCGTCTAACAGGTTTTGCATATCGGCTTCGTCAAACAAAGTACCCGCCAATTGTTTTTCGGTTGCGGCTAATTCTTTCAATATGTCTAGTAGTGCTGTGTCGTCGTATGTGGCTAGGTCTGTTGCGCGGTTGTCTGCAATCAGTATGCGTAAGGCGGTGTCGTCGTCGCAATCAAATGCTTCTGCGTTGATTGTTTTCCATCCCAATTGTTTTGCGGCTTTCCATGTGTGGTTGCCTGCGATGATGTGTTTGGTTTTCTTCTGGTAGATGATTGGGCGGTACTGTCCGAAGGTTTCTAGGCTTACGGATATCGCGCCGATGTCGCCTTGTCGTACATTGCGCGGGTGTGGTTTCAATTGGTCTATGAAGATTGCCACCATTGCTTTCCCCAAATGTGTGAAGGGTGTACGCCGATTTGACACGCTACTTCATCTGCTTGGTAGAACGGGATGCCTTTTTCGCGCCAGCGTCGGATGCGGCTTCTTGGTGACCGTAAAGCCATTGCCATTTGCACATCGTTCAGTTCGCCGTTGAACATACTGAATAGCGGTTCTGCGGGTAGGCGGCGAACCTTGTGGTGGCGTTTATATATCTGTGATTTCCTCATTGCTGTTCCCTTCGTTGATGATTGTGTATCTGGCGGCGCGTAATCCTTTGGGTGTTCCGTCTGCGTCTATGTAGCACCATTGCGGTGCGTCGGGGTCGCAGTTGCATCCTGTGATTTGTCGCGGGTTATGGCGCACGATTGTTTTGCACCATTCGCAGATGATGGTGGTAATCATTGGTGTTCCGCGAATTCTATGCGGGCGCGGGCGATGCCGCAATATTCTTCCGATTGTTCTATTCCAACGAACTTGAAACCTTCTATCATCGCCGCTTTACCTGTTGAACCTGACCCCGTGAACGGGTCAAGGATTGTTCCTTCGGGGGGGGTAATTAGGCGGCAAAGGTAACGCATCAATTCGTTCGGCTTCACAGTTGGATGATGATTGGCTTGTTTGGCAACGCCTTTTTCGTCAAATGTATCCATCCCTTTTGTGCTTCTTTCGTCGGGGCGTTTTTCGGTGAAACCTTCCAAACCTTCGTTCCTGTCTTTCTTGTTTGCTTTCGCACAATAAAAGAACCTTGCCGCAGAACCATCGTCACCCATCTGGCGATAACCGCCTTCTGTTTCTTGCCCCGAAGCAAAATTAGTTGCGATTGCCTTACCGCGACGCGCTGGATATGCGCCACCTTTTGCATTCGGGAATAGTTCTAACACTTCTTCACTTCCATCGTGGATAACATTCGCAGGAAAGCGACCAGCATCAAGTTTTACAACATCATGCCCTGTGCGCCATCCGCTTTCTGAATACGGTGCCTGAGTGCTTCTTGTCGTAGCCCCGTCTGTGCCAACCCTGCATCCATCAATGTTCAATGCGCCCGTACCGAACCACAAAACATTTTGTGCCACAGTTCCATCCAAAGGTTTCCGCGCCAACACAATCGGTTCATGCGCAGGTTTCAACGCAGTACCCCAACCTTGCCATTGTTTCGCATCATCGGTTGCTGGTTCGCCTTTCGGATTTCTCGCATAGTTACCGCCCGACATAGAACCATTACCGCTTACAATCTCACCCGCACGCCCTCGCCAAATACCGTTTTGCTTATCAATCGCCTTTGATACATCAAGCGACTTCGGAAAGCCCGAACCATAAATCCACATAATCTGGTCACGGATTTGAAAACCAGCATCTTCCACCGCGCACGCAAGCCTGTGATAAGTACGCGAACCACCAAACGCCAACAAATGCCCACCGTGCTTCAACACGCGCAAACATTCACGCCACACATCCACCGAATACGCAATACCTGTCGCATCCCAAGACTTGCCCATAAAACCCAATTCATAGGGCGGGTCAGTAACAATCGCATCAATGGAACAATCAGGAATGTTCTTCAAAGCGTCGCGGCAATCCGCATTGATAACTTCCCACCTTCGTTCCGTGTTCACTTCGGTTCGCTGATTTCTGCTTGAAGTGCTAGGTATCCAATCAGGTCGGTCAGGCTGTCTTTGTGCAGAATGTCGCGTTCCAGATTGGTGCGGATGCGTGCAAGTTTTACTGATGCCATGAACATCAGGCATTCGTGCAGGTCTAATTCAATTCCTGTTAGCGCATGGAAGATGTTGCGAACTTTGTTGTAGTCATCTACGACATGACCGTAAGTGTTGTTTCTGTCGTTGTTGATGATGATTGATGCGTTCAGCAACACGTTGGTTGCGTGGGTCATTGGTTCGTTCATAAACCGCACATTCCTTCACATTCTTGATTGAACAAATCAAATTGACCGTATTCTTCTGGTGTTCGCAAATCGGCTTCATCTAATGGTTTTGCTGATTTGTGTAGGAACAGTTGAGATTTCAAACCTGTTTTTTTTCTAAATTCTTCGGTTCTAATGTGCTTATCTACTTCAATCACATCGTTCCAATCTTCTTCGTTGTCTCGCACAATGCGCCATTCATCGCGGCTTTTGAATGGGCAACCAAGACACGCGCTTCGGGGTGGGGTCGGATATTTGTGTTCTTGACACCATTCCAAACAATCGGTTCGGCTCATTCCCAAATCAATCAAGGGATATTCATTGCGCATCCATGCAAAAGAAGCGTCGCGCATTCTTTCAACTTCGTCAGACGAAATACCAATGATAGTTGTGACCAGATGTTCTTTGTATTTTTTTCGTGGTTGAATTCCCGCCAATTCGCGTTGCTTTCTGGTCAATGGCGTAATTTTGTATTCCATTGTGCATTGTCTGCGCGTCATTCCACGCTTTCCTTCCGAATTCAGCGTATGGTAAGGCAACGACGCAACGCGCTTCTTTTCTGGTGTCATCAAATCACGCCTGATGTTTCCATTGCTAACACGATGAAATTTCATTGTTGATTGCGCGATGAGACCTTCAAGCCATTTCAAATGTTCATAAACCCGTTTGGGTTCCCAACCTGTATCAGCAAAAATAACATGATTTGCGGGCTTGATTTCATTGTGCAACATCATCAAAACAAGGGTGGTGGATTGCACGCCAGCACCCAAAGAAAGTATCCGCATTGGTTCGTTCATATGCGGTCAGGGAACATCGGTGGCGACCATGACCATTGCGGTTCAAAGGTTGGTCGGGTTGCGATATGAAGTGAACCATCTGCCCACATCCAAATCAGAACATCTAACGGTTCTTCCAATCCGTGTGCGATATCTGGCGTAAGGCAACCAATCCAACGAACACATCCGTCTTTGTCTGCCTCAATGACGGTGCGTGGCTGTTCGGGGATTTCGTCTTGGTCATTCATTGCCATCAGTATCGCCATAGTTCTTGTTGTGTTGCGTGCATCTCGCCACGCAATGCCGCTAATTCTTGAATGAGTGCCTGCGTTTTCTTCGCCTGTTGTTCCTGTTTCTTTATCGCGTTTATTCGTGCAACGAAGAAACCAACGAAACCAGCGATGGCTGTTGCCGCCGAACACATCACCCATTTCATTCCGAAAAGTTCCTGAGCGCAAGACCCAACAACAATCCGCCCAATGCAACGATGCCGACAACAAGTAATCCGTCAAGCATCACAGTTCCACGCCTTGCTGAATATGCAACCTGAGCCTGTCCACAGTTGCCGATAGTTCTTTGACCTTTTCTTCGGATTGGGTCAAGGCTTCTTCCAATCGTTGTGCCAAGCCGCGTGCGTTTTCGCGTTGCTCACGCAGTTGTTCATTGACAATGGTTAGTTCGTCGCATCGCGCCTGCCATGCTTCCGTTTCTGCAACCAGACCATCAACTTTGTTTTCGTTTTCCATGTTGTTTCCTTTTCAGTTCCCGATGAAGTGCATTGATTGTTTCCACCAGCCTTTGTTCATCTGCTGACCCCACGAACACTTTTTGTAGGAATTCAATTGCGTTTCGCAAGTGTTCGGGTGTGAGATGTTCCATTGCAATCGCCTTTCGTTATGAATGATGTGGTGCGCCCGACTTGCACGGGCGAAGCGGCGCGGGGAAGGAACGAACGCGCTTTCGCTTGCTCTTGCCACCACACATTCATTCATCGGTTTCTGTGTTCCTTTCGCTTCGGGCGATTGTAACTGCGGGGTGTATCGCTTTCACTGATGAGCCAACAGCCCATGATGATAAGGGTTGTCAATGCGATGCTGAACGGGTGAATAGCCCAATCACCGCCGATGGTCTTGTCTGCGTTTGGCGCGAAGAACGCGGTACAAAAGAATGATGCGCCGAAGATTGCGATTTTCATTTGATTTGTTCCCATCGTTCATCAGACCAACCTTTTGGTTTGCGTAGGCGACACTTTGGGCAAATGTCTTTGTTGCGGCTGTTGCCCCAACCCAAGTCCATTGCTTCGCGTCGTACTGCACCAATGGTTTTTGTGTGACCATGATGTTCTGCGCCGCATTTGTCGCAGATGATACGGATGTTGTTTGTTACTACTACTGCCATTTCTATTTCCCTTCGTTGTTATTGTTGTTGTCAATTATTTCCAAAAGCGCGGCTTTGCGTGCCATGTGCGCTTCCAATGTCCAATGATTGCCAAGTTCGTGCCTAATGATTTTGTAAATTGCGGCAAGTACCGCGTGCCGCCTCGCAACTTCAATGTTGGTTGGTGTCCGTTGCTTTGTCATGTTCACGCACCAGCCTTTTGAAGTTCAACCATCTGCGCGTAAATCGCATCCTGCTGTTGCTGATATTCGCGGATGATTTCAATGCGTTGAGCGCGTGCCGCTTTGCGGTTGCGCGGCACAGGCATTTCCATCAGTTCGCGCACGATGTAACCGATGCGCACATATTCGGCACGCAGTTGTTTGATTTGGTCTGCGGTGGTCATATTCACGCACCAGCCTTTGCAATCTGCGACCATTCAATTTCCGTTAGCCGATTTAGAAAGCGTGTCAGTTCTGCAATCGCATCACGCTTGGTTGCAAAGATTTCACCAACACCCAATCGTTCGTCAGTCATCATGTCTACAATCACATATTCTGTGCGTGGTGCAATCGGCTTCTTGCAGTTACCGTAGTGGTCACGCCACTTTTTATGGAACACTTCACAGGCTGAATGCTGGCAACCCATTTCTTCCATGTCTTGTTCCTGTTTCTGGATAATGTACCGCGTCTGCTGATTGACCTTCCGTGTAATTTCCATGTTCCTTGTTCCTTTTGTTTTGCGGGCTTTCCTGTATCCCGATGTATTCAGCATAAGCCCGCCAATCACCCAATTGCAAGTCATTCCGCAAGATTGTCCAAAAATCTTGTAAAACCCTTATTTCATGCGGTTTCCAGAAAAACCACGCAATAGGAAGCCCGTAGAGCGTTCAAAAAGGGTGGGGGTGGTATCTACACCCCACCCCTTGCGCCCACGCTCAGAACGCACGGAAAGCATCAATCACAGCCCTTCCACGCCCATGCCGCCCAACCACACCCATTTTCCGCCACCCCGTAATCAAACACCGACTTCGCCGCCCGCAAATTCAAAAACGGGTCAAACAAATCCTGCACACCCGAAACGATGCTGACCGTTTGAAGATAGCCCATCGGATACCACCGCGTTCGCTGAACCCAAAAAACATTTATCTGCGTCAAACCAACAGAACCTTTCACACCATCAACAATGTTCGGGTCTTTCCGATTGACCTGCGTTGCATCACATCGGCTTTCGCGAAACATCACACCATCCAAATCACGCAAATCTTTTTCATCCCAACCAGCCGCAACAGCAAGCGACCACCACTGCCCACACTTCGCGTCAGCATCCACCACCAACGGCGCAACAGTTGTTGTTGTCGTCGTCGTGGCAATCGTCTTTGCGGGAACACTGACACTTTGCGGAACGGTAGGCATCGGCGCAATCGCCTGCGAAGTTGCGCCAAGCGCAATCAGAAACGAAGTCATCGTTGCGAAAAATAAACCTGCAAGGAATTTCATGTCATCCTGCTTTCATCTGTTCAAACCAAGCAATCGCCGCTTCCTGATATTCAGGTTCACGATGCCCAATGTCTGATTTCAAATCATCCAAACTGCGACGGGTGTGAAAGTACGCCGCCGCGAAAGATTGTGCTTGTGCCACATTCGGGGGCAATACCCGTTCCCTTTCGGTGTTCTCATCGTACTTGCTTTCCACTTCGTCTGACCACCGACCCGCACGAAGCCAAGTGGCGGGATACGCGATGTAGTTCTTGTCCTTTTGCGTGGTCTTGTATTGCTCAACAGCCGACATGATTGTTTCCACCGTCGGCGCATCGTTTGACCGCATGACTTGTTGCCATGCTTTCTGTGCATCGCGTTTGGCTATCTTGCGCGGGTATGCCATCCAGAATGCTTCAAATGCTTCTGGCGCAATATCTAGTTTCTTGGTATCTAGTTCTTCTATTGAAGTGCGGTTACCGAAGTTCGGTGAACCGACGTTCGGAAACTGAACTTCGGTTGCGCATCCTGTCTGTGGTTCGTCATAGACCGTTGAGATGGTGCGCCACAATCCGTGCTTATCCTGAATTCTTGTGCGCACCAGATAGCCAGCCGTTTCCAATTCCTTCAAAGCCGTAAGTATCGCCGCCCGACCTTCCGAACCTTCACGCGCAAGGCTGTCAGCCGAAGTACGCCAATCATCAGGGCGAGACAACACGCAAGCCAACAGCCCACGCGCCCGATACGACAAACGCTTATCGCGCAACACATCGTTCCCGATGATGGTGAAATTATTTGTCTTTCTTGCACCACGAACAATCATCTGCCGACCACCGAAAGCAATGTGTCCAATGGGGTCAAATCATCAGCATTCATCACCAAACGCATTCCATACCCGTAGTCATGTTCAAAGTGTGTACGCATGAACCGCTTGCGCGAAACACCGCCAATGATTTCAAAAGTTGGGTCATCGCCAACTGAATGTTTATCTGCCAAATGACGAACAAGCAACGCGGCATCAGCAACAAAATCATCTGCCGAATTGAAAATGAGCGCACGAAGCGACGAAGTTTTGATTTGCCAATACAAACCGAATGCTTCACAATCCGTTCCGTCATCACCACCAATCATCACCGACAAATTCGGTTCGGTATTCAAGGCGTGACAGCCCGCTATTTCACCCATAATCCCAATCAAAGAAACCCCCCGTGAACTGTTGTTGCGGTCAAATTTTTTATCGCGAATATCGTGGGTGTCTTTGATGCGTAGTTTGTCTGCGACCCATTGATGAGCCGCCGCAACTTCATCATCTGTCAATCGGTAAATCATTCGCCCTGCCCGTAATACTCTGCGAGCGCAGGCGCAACATAATCACGCCACACCGACAAGCGAACCATCACCAAGCCTTCGCTACCCCAATCATCAGGCATCAACACGGCGCGACATGGTTTGCGAAGCGAACCGAAATCTGCTTCATTGCTACGCACCTGTTTTTCAATGCGTAACCATGCGGTCACCGCAGGTTGAATTTGTTTTCCTGATTTGACTTCGTTGGCGAAGATGGGGTCATTCCATCGTTCTTCGTTCGCGTCACCGAACTTGTGTGATGGGGCAACACCCAATGCTTTGCGTGCATCGCGTTGTTTCTTCAATCCCTTTCGTCGTGACCGCCTGCCACGCGCAACAGCATCACCGCATCCTTTGATACGACGCTTACCATCACGCGCGGGTTTGCCCAATGTTCCAAACAAAGGACAACCATCAACTTTGCAATTTTCTTGCCTGCCTTCGCATTCACCCTTTCTTGGGTCGCCTAACATTTTTCACCACCTTCACTGCGTCAGCGAGCGATTGCCCGCGTTCTATTTCGTATCGCACCAATCGTCGTTGTCGTGGTGTCATTCCGCCGAACACACCCCACTTGTCATCCACATCATCCAATCCGATAACCAATTGCAAGCATTGGTCTGTGACCGAACATTCAGCACACAGTTTCAACGCCGCATCAAATCTGGTTTCCTTCAAAATCTCTGGAAAGAAAACATCGGTTGGCGCACCAACGCATCGCGCTTCATCGCGCCACGCTTGTATCGCCATCAGAATGGTTCTTCATCTGCTGGCAATGATGTTTGCGGTGATGATGTTTCGTTGTTCATTAGCGCGCTAATCACATTTGATGCTTCCTTGCTGGACAAGTCAGCCAACTTGCCACCCAAGTCGCGACCAATCAACTTCGCGACATATGCAAGAAGGTCATCGTTGTTCATGTTGCGTTCGCGGGTCAGTTTGCCAAGCAAACCGATTTGCTTTTGTGTAATGAACCCTGCGCCTTTCGCGGTGGTGGTTACTTGTTGTGTCTTTGCTGATGGGAATGCTTTGATGACCGTTGCAATCTGCTGGTTGTCATCTTGACGGTTACGCACTTCATCTGCCGACGCAACTTTGCTTGTCGTATCGCAAGCAAGTGCCGCCATGATGCACCGCCCCCATGCCGATGTTTCTGCGTTCATCACCATGCTGTCGCGGGTGAAGTTTGACTTCGGCACGCACGGTTCAATCGCAACCGCAACTGCTGGCATCGGGTCATTCGGTGTCTTGTAGCAAGCCGCGACATAGACGATGAATTCCTTGCCGCCGATTTCTTTGATGGTGAATGGCTCTGCTGGATTGAATGGTCGCAGTACCGCTTCTGGATACTTCGCTTTCAATTGTGCAATCCGTTCTGCAACGGTTAGATATCCGTCTAGTTCAAATGTCATTTCTTTTTTCCCTTCGTTGTGCGGAACACCCTGAATGGTGAACCTTCTTTTTCATACTGTGCAACCAAGTCAGGATGACTTGCCCGCATTCGTGCAACATCAACTGTTGCGCGACCTTTCTGCTGTTTCCAAGTGACAGCAACTTCGCCATTGATTGTTCCCACTTCCGCATCCAACAACATCCGTGCAAGATGGTTCTTTGCATTCTTTTCAAGTGCTTCGGCATCAGCACCCATCTTGCGCGCCTCATTCAATGCTTCAATCCACATCAGCGCATCAGCACCAAGTTCAACCTGCTTAGATTGCACTGCAAACAGCGTCGCAATTTGTTCGGCAGAAAAGTTGTCAATGTCGTCAGGCATCGGTTCGCCACGCAAGACCCATTCACCGAACACTTCCGCTTCCAAACGCAACGCGCTGAATGCATCGGTGTTGGTCGGGCATTCAATCAGCGACAATTTCAAATCGCGGTCAAGCACCGACAGAAACACGGGGCAACCTAGAACCATTTGTTGCGCCCACATCTGCCATAGATACATCGGCGGCACATCGCCAATATCGCGTATGGCGTGACGCGAAGTGGTTTTGCATTCCACACATACTGCGGGTGCGGTTTCATTGTCCACACCATCGGCGGTGATGAGCCATTGACCATCACGATACAGCGATTGCGGCGTGAAGAACTTTGTGCCAAGCGTGTCTGATGCGTATTGCAACAACATCGGTTCGGCGTAGTTGCCTGTGGTCATTGCGCTGGTTGCTGGTTGCTCATTGACCTGCATGGTTGCTTTCTCAACGAACAAATCGCCGCGTGTACGGAATTGCGATACCCCCATCAATATCGGTGCATCGCTACCGCCGAACGAAACCAAACCATCTGGTGTTCGTTTGCGTTGCGCCAACCATTCGGTTCGGTCTTGTGATTTGGTTACTAACTGCATTGCTATTTCCCTTCCGTGTTGTTGTTGGTTACATCTTGCGTTGGGGGTGTCACGGGGTTTGGAAGCGTGAAGGTGATGTGCTTGCTGGCTTGACCTTCAATGATGTAATCCACGCTGTATCCCCAAGTGCGAACTTCCGCAAATGAGATATCGCACTTCCATCGTTTCTGCCATGCGTGTCGCAGACAGTAATAAAACATCCGATGATGTGTGTCATAGTTTGTTCCGCCTGTGCGCAGTGGTGGACAGGCGATGTGGGCTAGTTCGTGTGCAAGCACAGACCACACCCGTTTGCTTCGCATCGCGGATTGGTCGGCATCCACATTGACTTGAATGTGACCGATGTTCCAATTGTTCTGCGGAATGTTTGCGTGTCCGTATTGCCTTCCGCGATTTTGCCCGCGTGCGATGGTGATGTTTGGTAGCGGTTTGCCTTTGTGCCAATCCGCCATCAATTTCCAGATGCGTTCGGCTTCCTTGTGAATGATGCGTTTGCGGATTGCGTCGCACCTTTCCTGCATCTTCTTCGGTTGCTCGCGTCTGCGGGCAACCTGACGCTTATGGCGCACCTTCTCGCGGCTACTTGCTGTGCGTCGCTCGCGTTGTGCTTCCAGCGCAGGTGCGATGCGTTGCACCAATCTTCCATTCTTGGATGAACATGGCAGACAGTATCGGCGCACATCATCCTTTCGTGGTTTGGTCGGTGCGAGAATTCCCGCATCGCACTGTGGGCATTTCCATCTTGCTTGTTTGGTTGCCATCGTCGTTCCTTCCGATGATGTTGTTGGTTACTTGTCGTATTGTCGGTCTGCTTGCGGGTCACGCACTTCGTACTTGCGACCATCTGACTTGCGGAAGATATCGCGCCTGTCATTGATGAGCGAACGCACCGTTGCTTCTGAGCATTCACCAATCGCCGCAAGTTCCTTCACGGTCACTTCCGCGAAGATGTTGTTCCTGCACCATGCGACAATCGCTTCTTTGCCACCGTCAAACGGAAGCAACGACACATCTTGTTGAAGTGCGTTGTGTCCGTTTCGTGCATAGCCGCGTTCCCCGCCGACGATGTGTAGTGAACCGTCGCGGTCAATCTTCAAAAAGTTGAACACGCCTTGCGGCATTCGCTTCCAATAAACGATGTCACCTTGTTTTAGATTGCTGATTTCGTTTGTCATGTTGTTCCCTTTTCCATCGGGTGTTCCTTTATCCCGATGCTTCAAGTATATCTTATGCCACCAAACATCAAACATCCAAATACCCCCAAAACAGCCCCAAAAACCGCAAATTCAAAAAATCTTTCCGCGAACCCCAACAACCACGCCACCAAAAAATTTACAAAAAATACGAAAACAAAAAATCAGGAAACGGGTGCGCACGCACAAAATCTGCGTGCCGCACCCGCACCCGACGCAATGCCGAAGGGGGGAACATCGCGCACTACGAACCTAACACAACAACTTTCTGCACCATCCCAACAGGAACAGCAAGAACGCTATCAAAACTTCCATCATCCGTTATTGATTGCGCAATCACAACATGACCCTGTTTCTTATCAGCCAACAACCAACCAACACTTTGAACAATGCACGGTTCATCATCAATATCCGCTTCATCACACCAATGACCTTCATTGATGGCGTGCGCATCATGCCAAACAACAAGAACCCGCGAATGGTCAATCATCGTCATCTTCATCAGCACCTTCGCAAGTTGTGACCCACCGATGCAATTTGCATTCGCACAACATCACCAACCTTCACGCTTTCTGTCCTGACAAAAGATTGGTGCTTGCACCGTTATGTTTCTCTCAGGTGTAACGATTGCAAGTGCTTGCTGTGGTACTTCAAAACCAAAACCCATCAGCATCGCGTATTCGTCAAAACCTTTCGTTGAACCATTGATGATGAGATGCGGCGTACTTAGATAGGTGTGCCAATGCCCCATCCAAAGCGTTCGGAAATTTTGACCCGTCTGCAAATACTTGTGTTCTTTCTTTGCGCGCATCCGCATGATTGGCGGATAAATTCCGCCGATGCCCGAACCACCATGTACTTGGTCGCCGTGCGTAATCAAATGACCATGTTCATAAATTTTCAAAAACGCATCCGCCGAAGTCGGAATATTGAACGACACACGATTATCGGAAGCAAAATATCTTTCAACCATCTTTGACAACAACCAATCAAAGTTCGTAACTACCCGTTGCTTCATGCGCGGCTTACGGGTGGTACGCCCATGATTACCAACAACACTGACCACCTGAACCTTCTTGAATTCATCAGCCAAGAAACCAACCGCGCCCGCAACCTGTTCCGACCAATACAAACAACTTTCCAACATCGTTGCTTCGTTCGTATCTTTCAATTCTTCGTGAATATCACCAGAAAAAATATCACCACCCAAAATCAAAACAATCCCGTCATACTTCACGCCAGCCAAATAATGCCGCGCCATCTTCACAACACCCTTCGCCCACCGTTCAAGCCGCATCTTTGCAATCGTGCGGTTATACGCATTCAACCCTTCCATCTCATCAGGGTTCACCACCTCATCAAAATGCGTATCCGAAAGCATCGCCACAAGCATCGCCGCAGATGAACGCGGTTTCGCAGGCGACAACCAATGCGGCGGCTCAATCTCACTAGCATTCGCAGTTTCAATAACCCGAATAATCTTGTTCGCTTCATCAACCGCTTGGGTCAAACGCTCATTCTCACGGCGCGCCAAATCCCGTTCCCGACGCAACTTGACAATAGAAACTTCTTCCTGCGTTTCCGCCTGCACTTCATCAGCGAACTTCATAACTAACCCCCCCGCGCCGATACAGCGAAATCAAAGAACTAGAAACAACAAACCCGCGACGCTTCAAAACTGTCGCCAACGCCTGCGACGAAATACTTGCATCATGCAAAGCATCAATGAAATCTTTGCGGTCATCATCGGATAACGCATCCGCTATTTCTTGCAACAGCCGCTTATTCGCCTTGCCTTTGTTTTCAATCTCAATCTGGATTTCGTTGTTTAGCAACCCCACCAAAAGCCCCTTCGCTGTGTTCCTGAATGTGCTTATCTAACCTGTCCGTGACCCCATCCACCTTACTATCCACCCGAAACACTGAATTCAAAATGCTTGACAATTGCCCCTGCACAACCGCATGGTCAGCCTTGTTTTCGTTACGCAAACCAATCAATTGAATAACAGCAACAACAATTCCACCGATGGCTGTAATCACACCAACAAGAACTGCCGCTACACCTGCATCCATCATTCACCGTCATCTTCACCCAAGAATACACGACGAAATTTTCGTTTCACCTTCGCCGCATCATCGGCAACACGCGGCGCAATCTCAATATGCAACCAATCCGAAGAAGGATTGCCACCACCCGTCACCGTTGGCTTCTCATAGGTCTGCCACAAATCCCTATCGCAACGATAAGTGCGCCCATACTTCCCAAACGCATAATCAATAATCAATTCAATACCCAACACCTGAGCATTCCTACTGAGAATGTCACACCAATCAGTTGCAACTTTCCGACCATTCGGTTTGCCGCGCCGACCATCACGCATATTCCGATACGAAATATCCATAGCGCGACCCGTTGCATGAACCGAAAGACTTTGCTTTCCCTTCATCTTCCTAACGATAAAAGTGCCATTATTCCAAAGCGCACCATCAGAAAGAAACACCAATTGCCGCACGAATTCTTCCGTGCCTTCGCGCTTCCCTTTTGCTATGCCATCGTTCGTACCCGTGTAGGGGCGTGGCTTATTCATCGCCTATTTGCTGACACGCCCAAAAGCGGCATCATTCGGGTTCAACCAACGCAACACAGGCGGAATGAGAGCCGCAACAAACGCCTTCGCCAAATCATTGAAAGTGAAATCCAGCGTTGAAGCCACCGCGACCACTGCGGCGATTGCAGAACGCAAATACGAAAGCATCATCTGTTTCTGTTGTGGTGTTATCTCAACAACTTTCATTCTGGTGTCTCGCTTTCTGTGACTTCGGGTGCTACGAACACATTGTTCACCGCATCATAAGTGTCACCGATACCAGCGTACTTGCAACGCCGTGCGCCAAGAAACGATGTGTCAATCCAGCGACCAGATAGACCAAGTGAGTTGCAATAAGCGGTAATCTCATCGTCGTCGTCATTGAGATACGGAATCACGATGACTTGTTCCACGATGTTGTCGTCGTTTAGCCGTGCGGCGTGTGCGTTGTAATAAGGCATGTCAGACCTTGAACCTTACATAGACAACGCCCGAACCGCCAGACGCACCTGAACCGCCGTCAGCCGCACCGCCACCGCCACCACCTGTGTTTGCCGTACCAGCAACGCCGTTGGTAGATGATGTCGTGCCACCGTTGCCGCCACCACCTGCACCACCTGTGCGAACAGTTGTATTTGATGAGCCGCTTCCGCCGCCACCAGAACGATAGGTTGTTCCGCCAGCCTGACCAAGAAACGCTGAGATGTCAGAACCCGATGCGCCGTTGTTGTCGTAGACATTGCCGCCGTTGCCAGCACCAAAAATGCCAACACCGCCAGAACTTGTGCCGCCACCAGCACCGCAGAACGCCAGCACATCGTTGCCAATGGAACTGTAAGCGTTGGTGTGCCGCCGAGTTCCAGAAGATGCGCCGCCTGATTCTGCGTCACCTGCGCTGATAGTTATCGTTTCGTTTCCTGTTAGATAGACCGTTCCTTGAATGATGCAGCCACCAGCACCACCGCCACGACCGTTGCCGCCACCTGTGCCGCCACCACCAACTGCGATGTAATCAAACAAACCAGCCTTCGTGACCGTCAAAGTACCTGTGGCTGTGAAAGTCAGAAGCGTGTACGCCTCACCACCAACCGTGATGCTCGACGAAGTGCCACCCGTCGCCGCACCATAAACCATGATTGGCAGAATGTCGGTTGTTTGTGACGACACATAGCCGAGATACGAACGGGTCATTCCACTACCTCACTAACAGGCGCAACGAACTGCGACCCATCCCAAATGTCACCGATACCCGCATACTTGCCTCGGTCTTGTCCCTCAATGGGATTGTTGTTGTACGAAGTCTGCACCCATTCGCCAGCCAGCCCGATGTTGGCGATGAACTGTTTGCCTGCCGCCTCAGTAGGCGCATCATCGTTAGACACGACGATGACCTGTTGCACGATGCCGTTCTCTATCTTTGCGAAGTGAGCCATGTCAGACCTTCACTCTCACGATAATGATGCCAGAGCCGCCAGCCGCACCTGCTGTTGCGCCACCACCGCCACCGCCACCCGTATTGGTTGAGCCTGCCGTTGCTGTTCCCGTAGAACCTGCACCGCCACCACCTGAGCCACCAGCACCACCAGAAGAAGTACCAGCACCGCCGCCACCGCCCGAACGAGTTGTCGCAGAGTTATCCAATGATGTAGATGTTCCTGCGCCGCCAGCACCACCGTTGTTCGTCGTGGCGTTTGCGCCAACTGCTGACGCACCACCACCGCCGCCACCAGCACCCGACGCACCCGCACCACCAGACGAGCCTTGACCCGTCACCCCAGCACCGCCACCTAATCTGCCACCGCCACCTGAGCCACCAGCACGACCAGCCAAATCAACGCCACTACCTTCTGCACCAGCACCACCACCAACTGCGTAGTAACTATTCACACGAGAGAATGAGCCGTCTGAGCCGAGAATCTGCCCACTAGCCACCCCAGCACCACCAGCACCAACAGTCACCGTAAGCGTTCCAACGGGCAAGTAAGCGTCTGTGATTAGAAGATGCCCACCACCACCGCCAGCACCACGAGCGGAACCGCCTCCACCTCCGCCGACAATAAGCAAGTCTGCAAACCCAGCCTCAGTAACCGTCAGGGTACTGCTCGCCGTGTAAGTGATGTACTTGTAGTTGATACCACTATCCGTGTAAGTACCCGTAGCCGTATCAGAGAAATCGGCAGGCGACGGCGCAAATGCAGTCTGCGTCGTTAGTGACGACACATACCCAAGTTGCCGACGCGCCGTAGCCATCAGTTACGCCGTAATCTGATTGACAAACCCGTGAATGGTAATCACATCGGCAGTCGCCGCAAACGCCCTGATAACAAGCGGTGTTGCGTTGCCTTTTATGAGAAGTCCAGGGGTTATCGTCACCAATCCCGCTTCGGGAAGAACCGTCAGTTCAATCAAATCATCGGGGCTGGTTGTGCCACCCCATTCAATCGTCAGTTTTACCGACGACGCAGAAGTGTTCACTGCATACAGCCAAACTTCGTCATAGGTTGTTGCAGTTGCCGACCCTGTGTGAATGGTTGTACCAGCCGAAGCGGTAGCGGCAACTTTGATTGCACGCCCATCGGTAGAACCGCTTAGTTTGATTTTTTCGTATGTTGCCATTTGCTACCAATCCTAACTAAACACTTGCACTTGTAGAACATCTGCACCGCCGCTAACCGCTGTCCACGCTGACCCATCCCAAATAGAAAATTCGTTGGTATCAAGAAGATAACTGCATTCACCCGCTTCTAGTGTCGGCTCGCCAACACCGCCATAAGCGGCTGTTCGTGCGCTGGCATCAGCAAATACTTTGACACCGCGCATCAGGTATTGGTTGGTGTCCGAAGCGGTCAGAACATCGCCACTTGCAAACAGTTTCGTTCCCGTGATTGCCACTTTTACCTACTTTCGCGAATGATTAGCGTGCCAATCATAGCAACTAACTGAGCGCATTATTACTGTCCATGACCCCATATACCGCATCTGACAAAATCAGCGGATAGATGATAAAGGCATCGGACATGGCGATATCCAGTCTGTGAATGTTCGGGGTGATGGTTCTATTCAACCGTTCAACGGTCTGATATTTGACCACCTGTGACGGTGAACCCGTCTGATAATTGCGTTCAACGGTGATGGTATCGCCAAGTTCCAACTGATTGCAGGTGGTTCGCGTAGATGACCCGAATGAAGAAACCAAAAGCGACATATCTTCAAATCGGTATGCGGGTTGGGCGTAAAGTGCCAATAGTTCGTTTGCCAAAGTTTGTGCCGCAGTATCATCCACAAGCAACAAACCATCCAATGACAAGGTGCTAATACCGTATTCGGTTTGGCTGGTGGCATCGTTCGCGACTTGCGGTGTGCCACCTTCGCGGGTCGCACTGATTTTGTTGTATAGAAATTCTTGCCCGTACATGACAGACAGGGTTTGATATTTGATATCTGTTCCTTCATCGTCGGAAAATGCGGCTACCGCAGTGGCGAATGCTTTGGTTACTCTGTCGGTGAAGGTTAGTTTTCCGTCGCGGGAAACAAAAAAGTAGCCCTGTTCGCTATCTGCAATGGATTGCGCATAAGAAAGTGCATTGGTGTTGGCATCAATCTGATATGCACCCAATGTTGCTGTTCCCGCATCAATATCCGTTGTGTTCGTGTACGCAATTTCAGGCAACTGCAACAAATAATTCAAACGCGCACCAGATAATTCTTCCGAAGGTGTCCTGTCTTGGGTGGTTGCAGTATTCGCAAGCAATACGAAATCATCAGCCGCATTTATCGTCACGGTTGAAAGGTCGGTTGCCTTGCCCGTTGCATATGACAAATCAATATCCGTAATACGCCCAACGAACAATGTTTCATCCCCAAGTTTGATAGTCACCTTCCTTCGTGGTGTCACACCAGATTGACCAAGCACAGCATCCCAATATGGGGAACTTTGGTTCGTGGGGTCAAACCTTCTATCGTTATTCAGCAAAGTAACTGAACAGGAACCCGCAGAAAAATTAGAAAGTTGGTCTTGCCTTCCGCGTGTAATGCGAATGCTTTGAACATATGGCGCAACATCATCGCCAACCAAAGTTCCATCTAAATAATCTTGGTCAAGCACGCCATCCGTTGCACTATTCAAAGTGAACACATTGACAGGAAAACCAAGTTCCATCAGAACTGTGAGCGTTTCACCCCAAGCGGTTTGCGTTGCCACAATTACACCGCGTACACACTTTGAACCGTAAGCGGAATAAGCCCATTGGCGCGTTCATACGATTTCAGAACATCAATAATCCCACGCGCAACATCATCAGCATCCGTACCCATGCCCGCATTCACCGTCACATTCACGGTTGTGTCGGGCATCGTTCGCTGGTCGCTATAAAAATCTGGTGGCAACATTCTTCCGCTATCTGGTGGCAACGGAACAGTTACCTGCGGAATTTTTGTTGCCGATGGCAACACTGTTTGTCCGAATGCTTCCAACTGTCGCTTTGCGCGCTCTAACAACAGTTTTCCGTATTCCCGTTCCAAATCATTTAGGTCGCGTTGTGCTTCCGCAACCTTCAAAATTGCGTCGCGTTCCCGTTCCTGCGCTTCAACAACCTTGTCAATCGCATCCTGTTGAGCCTTCTTCGCATCATTGACCTTCTTCAAAATCTGTTCATAGGCATCGCTACCTTCCTTAGCCCCATCAACAGTTTCATTCAAATCTTCCTGCGCTTTATTCAAATTGACGGTGGCTTCACGCTGTCTATCTTCCGCATCTTTGACCGACAACTTTGCCTTTGCCAAACTGATTTCCGCTTCACGGATAGTCTGCGCATTGCTATCGGGGTCAAGGCGTGCTTTCGCAAGTGCCGCTTCCGCATCCCGTACCGCGAAAATGGCTTCTTCAATTCCGTAGGCGGAACGCTCAACATCGCGCTGTGCCTCATCCAATTTGTTTTGTTTATCCGTCGCCTGTGTGCTGTCCTTCCCGTAACCCGTCACTATTTGGTTGAATTCTTTTTGCGCCAACACCAAGTTTGCGTTTGCTTCCGCCAAATCACCCTGCGCATTGATGGTCGCTTTCGTTGCGCTCTGCAACGATTTCTGTGCGCTACTTGCGTCGCGTAACGCATCAGTGAACTTCTTGATTTTTTCGCGGGCAGTTTCAACCGACTTGCTGACCCCGCCCGTTTTCTTGTCACCCGTAATCAACGCCAAGTTTGCTTGCGCCGCGCTCAATGTATCCGTCGCCGCTTTCAAAGCGACCAAATCTTTGTGTTCGGATTTGCGTAGCGTGTCCAAATTCTTTTGTGCCTGCGCAACAGCGTTCTGTGCATCGGCAAGGGTGTAAATCTTGTTTGCCGCACCATCCGCATCATCGCCCGTATCAACAAGTGCTTTGCGTGTTTCAATGATTGCATCAATCGTTGCGCGGGCAGTGTCACGAATGTGAATTCCTGTATCTGTCGCGGCTTTACCCAATCTGCCAAACGAAACTTCACCAATCTTGGCAATCTCTGGAATGTTGATACCGATGGCACGCAACGGGCTACTTAGCCCATTGATAACCCCGATGATTGAATTGATTGCCCTAATCCAAATATTTGCCATGAATTCTACGTATCCGATAATTGCGTTGATGACCGCGTTCACAACCTTGCGGAAACCTTCAAACTTCATATACGCCGCAACAACCGCAACACCCAAAGCAATAATCGCCGCAACCGTAATACCAATCGGATTAGCGAAAAGCGCAGTATTGAAAGCAACCTGCGAAATCGTTGCCGCAATAGTCACCAAACGCAACGCAACAAACGCAGTAATCAAGCCATAAATCGTGTTGCCCAACGCACCCATATTCTCAATGAAGTTCAACAATTCACCAGAACTAAAACGGATAGCACCACCCAAACCTTGTTCCGAAATCACATTGGAAAGTTCTTGAATGAAATCCGTGACACCCTTGACCATTGGCGCAAGGCGTTCACCAATCTGAATAGCAACATCAACAATGGCATTCTTCGCCAACTTCAACTGCGATTGTAAAGATTGCAATTGTTTATCGGCAACATCTTGCGTAAAACCGCCAGCCGAACGCAATTCTTTTTCATAGTTCTTTATCGCATCCGAAGTACCCAACAACGCCAAAATCGTTGAAACAGACTTATCCGCAAAACCCAACTGCGAAAGCGTTATCTTCTTCGTTTCATCCGTTGCGCCAGCCAACAAACCTTCCAAATCGGCAACAATGTCACCCATGTTCCGCAACTTGCCATCGCTATCAAACACTGAAACACCCATTGCTTCAAAGCCAGCCTTGTTTTCAATGGCTTTGCTTTGCAGGTCACGCAACGCGATACTGAATTGCGTACCCGCTTCCGCGCCCTTGATGCCTTGGTCAGCCAAAGCCGCCAACACAGCAACACCCGTTTCAATATCCATGTTCACAGCCTTCATCGCCGCACCCGCCTTGTTCGTCAAGGCTTCCGAAAACTGTTGCACCGTCGCATTAGCAAGCGTGTTCGCGCGCACCAAAACATCCGACACCTTCGCCATCTGTTCCATGTTCTTCACCGTGTTGTCGCGAATGGTCAAACCTAAAGCGGATTGCGCATCCGTCAGCAAGTCAGTTGCCAACGCCATATCAAACATTCCCGCTTGACCGAACTTGGCAACAATCGGCAACGCCTTCAAACTTTGTTCAGCATTCAAACCAGCCGACGCAAGGAAGAAATACGATTTCGCCGCTTCTTCCGCACTGAATGTTGTTTCCTTCGCCATCTGTCGTGCGGCTTCGCTCATCTGCGTTTTCATCGCATCAGAAACATCACCCATGATTGCCAACGATTGCGTCATCGCCGCATCAAACTTCACGAATTCGCGAACCGCCAAACCACCAAACACAGCAAGACCCGTAGCCGCCTTAGCCGCAACAGCCGCAAGTTGTTTCGCGGCACTGTCCATCGTGCGCAACGCATAAGTTCCTTTTGCGCCAGCACCTTCCAATTTCTTGAATTCGGAAATTGCTTTCTTGATGCCTTTTGCATCAAATTTTGAAACGATATTTACGCCAAGTGCCATATGTTAGAAACCTCGCGCCAATCGTTCAGAAACCAATTTGTTTGTTTGCTCAATCGCCATGCGAACATTCTGTTCAATCATCGGCATTTTTGCTTTCGTTGCAGGGAACAATATACGCGAACGGAAACCATTGCCCCGTGAACGAACCGCCCTGTGCTTATCCAAATTCTTGACAAATCGCGAACCAGCATTTTGCGCACCCGCTTGGTCATACACCTGACCGCCAGCATCTTTTTGTTCCAAACGCAAAATCCCAACTTCCCGACCCACTGCGCGCCGCCCCGAAGAAAACACGGGTTTCACACCGCCACGCGCTTTCGCGGTGATATACGGCGGCATTTTCTTCTTGCCGCGCCTTCCGCCTTCCTCATGCCAACGCATCAAAGGTTTATCGGGGAAGCGTGAACCGACTTCACGCGCCAAAGGTTCGGCAGAACCCTTCAAATTGGTAACAATCGTTTTATACATATCGGGTTCATATTGGCGCAATGATTTCAATGTTTCTGACAAACCCGTAATGTCAATGTTGATTTCAGCCATGATGCACCAATCATACAACTAGCGTTTTTTGCGACTTTGTTCAGCACGATAGGTGAGATAATCCCACATCGTTTCAATCATCGCATCACCAGCATCAATCAAATCCTGCGGTGCAATTCCTGTTTCGCAGGCAAGGGCGGCAATATTCCAATGCGCGCTTCCCTTACCTAACTTTCCAAAGGGGCAGTACCTTCTTCGCCGCGTGCTTCCACTTGCTCAACAGTGCTAACCCAATCAGGGTCAAACTTCAAATCAGTGCGCTTCAAACGCTTTTCAGCGTGCCAAGCCAACCATGCCAAATCGGTCAATTGCATTTCGGTATCAAAGCGCACAACACTTTTTCTGCGTTCGCGTTCAAAGGCAATGAAATCAGGAAAGATTGCATCAACTTCCGCTTTCTCACCATTGATAAAAGTGACAAGCAAAGGAATTTGCATGATTATTCAACCCCTTCTAGGTTTGCTTTGTTGTTTAGGAAACTGCCTTCGTCAAAGTTCCGCCCGTGAAAGTGAGCGTGACAGGCGAAGTTGCACCAACATCGCCAGCCGCAATCGGCGTGTGCGAAGAAAGGAAGCAATCAGCCAGAGTATAGGAAGGGTTGTCTGCACCAACAACACTTGAAGTCGGCTTCAAAACAACGGTGGTCTGCGTTCCAACCAACGGGAAGATGGTTGCTTCTACTTCGCTTGCCGCGAAATCCTGATACAGCGTGACTTCAAGCGTGTTGTTCTGAATGCCGCCAACGAATGAACGATTGCCGCCCATCGTTGTTGCATCCTGCTGTTCAATTTCGTAAGTCAGCGTTGCCGAATTTGCGTGGTCTGACAAATCAACGCTGTTGATTGTCACCGAAACATCTTTGAAAGCGATGATTGCCATAGTTATTCCTGTTCTTTCTGGTCTTTGATTTTAGAAGGCTTACTACCGATGGAAGCAATATGACCTGCTTCAACCAGCGCAGAAATGTTAGCACCTTTCAAATCGGTTTCGCTGATGAGTGAACCCTGTTCATGTCCTGATAGACGCGATGAAACAACTTTGAACTGTGCCATATCCACCATCCTACCCATTCACGGTTACTTGTAAAGCGACTTGCAGAAAATCTTGGTCGGCAACATTCACCGAAGAAATATTTGCCGAACTTGTCACCGTCAAAGATTGCGCTACGCCACCCAAAGTTTCATCGCCTTCCAATGCGGCGCGGATTGATTTCGCGCCAGAATACGCCAAATATTCATCGGCATCCGTGAATGCCCTGTCATCGGTGTATCGCCCGACAATCACATACACGGTGCAATCAAAAATCACCAAACCGCCACGCATCGCCCCGTGATAATTCAAACTATTTATCACAGGAAATCCGACAGGCGGATTTAGTGAAGAAGGCTGATAATTGAAAGTGCGCAAACCTGAAATCGTTGCAAGACGGTTCTTCAATCCCGTCATCACTTGCGAAGGTGTAGCCGCCATCAAGCAATTCCAAATTTGCGATACGGGTTCAAAAAGTCACGAACATCAGGGTCAATAGCGCGCACCTGAATAGCCATATCCGCAAAACCAACGACACCCAACGCCGCGTTATAACGGGCAAAGCCACGCATCGCGAGAAGCACACAGGCTTCACGCACATCATCAGGGATGACAGACCAGCCCCACACGCCCACAATCTGCGCCGAAGGCAATGCGGGAAGGCTAAACAATGGGAAAGTTTTGCCACCGATTGCGGTGATTGTTCTGATTGGCTGACCCGTAATAACCGCATCCAACGGTTCAAGTTGATAATCAACACCTGCTGTCCAAGTGGTTTCGTAAGTTCCATCACCATCATCATCGGTTTTGAGCGTGGTTACGGAATACAAATCATCTTGCGTTGGCAAGGTGTAACTATCCACCGCATACAAAGTAAGGGTCGCATTCTGCTGATAAAACCTGCGCCCGCAATAGCCATCAATTCGGCGCGATGCGCCTTCAATCGCATTTTCAAGCAAAGTATCATCCGTGTTATCGGTAATCCGAAGCGCGGCTTTCACCTCATTCAGCGTGCAATAACCATTCGCAATCGCCATCGCTAAGCCTTCTTTCGCTTACGCCCACGAACCACTTTCGCTTGCTCAACATCCACATCAATTGATGCAGTTTCCACAACAACATCATCGGCGCGATACCCCAATGCGGCAAGGGCATCATCAACCATCTTCACCTTGTCGCGCAAACCGCGTCGCACATATGCTTCGCGTTCAGCGAGCAAGCCCGCAATCCATTTGTTCTGTTTCATGGTGCAACATCCTAGTTCTGGCGGGGGCGGTTATTCGCCGCCCCCACCAAAATCAGGAACGCAATTAGAAAACGGGTGTTACCAATCCCGTGCCGCCCACCAAAGCGAATGCGTTGGGGTAGCGATTTGCGGTGTATGCGCTGTAACCATAAACAATCATGGTCACATCAAGTTCCGCACCCTTTGGTTGCTCAAAGCGAAGCATCATTGGGTCGCCGTTGCCCTGTTCCCACAAGTGGCTTTCCTGCGAATTGCCAACGATGATGACATCTTCGTTCGCGCCTGCACCGTTCGTGGTGATGACATTGGCATCGGTGACCACAGGAATTCCCGCAATCGCGTAGCCACTGCTTCCGTACTGAGCCGCACCATTGCCCGAAGCAATCGGGTTGAACGCGACAGGTGTTGGAACAGCAAGCGGGCGGTTCGTGCTATCAACTGCCGCCAGAATGAACGCCAAACGACGTGGGTGCATCAGGATGAAGTTCGGGGTCTGGAAGTAGTTGGTTTGAACGCGCTGAATGGCATCCAACAGTTTCGGATACAGTTCACCGACTGTCGGTGAAGCATCGGTGTAAGTCACAACCTGCGTGATGGTGTTCGTCAGCGAAGTAGCCGAAGTGGTCACATTCAGGCTGTCAAGGTTCGTGTGATAGGCGGAAACAAGGTCAGCCATCACAAGGCTGTCAATGCCCGTGCCACGCTCTAAGGCTTGGCGCGAAACATTCTGCTGACCCGCAACGGTGACAACCGAAACATCAAGTTTGGTGTCATCCATGTTGGTTTCCTGAACAGCCGCACCTTCGGTCTGCACCGCAGTTGCGCTACCCGTTGTCACCTTGCTGATGCTCAGCGTCAAGCCTGCATCGGGAAGTTGGTGCTTGCGGGAAATGTCCATGAACGGGCGACCCGCACGGGCAAATGGCGCGGCAAGGTCGGTAAGGAACTGTGGCACGACAAGACCAGCGAAGTTTGCGCTGGTTACATCGCGACGCTCAACCTTTTCTTCGTTCATGTGGCGTGCAAGACGCTCACGGGCGGCGAAGTCATTGTTGAACTGTGCCGCGTAAGCATCGGCAACGAACGAATGCTGACCACTTGCACGGTAGGTGCGTGGCTCGCTGGTCACCTTGCTGGTGACTTCGGCAATCTGGTTCTTTGCGCGAAGGTCGGCGGCTTCCTTTGCACGCTTTTCAAGTTCGGCGTGACGCTCAATTTGGGCATCCAAATCGCGAACTTCGTCAAGCGACTTGGAAATTTCCGCATCCTCATCTGCGGTCAGGTCGCGTGCTTCCGTCTTGGCGGTTGCAACAAGGGCTTCTGCGCGAGCGAGAACCGCATCACGCTTTTCAATCAGTTGGTCTTTCATGTTTTTTCCTTTGCGGAATAGTTGGAATGTAATCGCCAAGTGCGATACCCAAGTGCGCTAGATGTAGCGCGGCTCAATCGCGGCTGTGCCTGCGCGCCAATGCGATTTGCGCAGAACGCAAACGCACGGGTGCGTTGCTCACGATAGTAGTGGTTTCCTGCGCGGTTTGTCCACTGCGAATTTCTGCAACCGTTTCTTCGTATGCGGGGAAGGTCACAACTGACACATCGTAAAGTTGCACTTCTTTCAATTCGCGTACTGACCTATCGCTATTCCAATTGTCTTTGATGGTTCGGAATGCGAATGACATTTGCGAAATATCGCCGCGTTTCATGGCAGAAATAACACGCGCCGCATCGGGGTTCATCGGGTCAAGTGATGCTTCCACACGCAAACCCCTGTCATCTTCTTCCAACATCAAAGTTCCAGACCTAGTGCGGGCAAGTGGCACGCCGTCATGGTCAATCAACAAACGAACATCCGCACCATCGTTCAGCGTCTTGGCGAATGCGCCCCTGCGCACATATTCCACAAAAGGCATCGGTTCGGAAGGGCTATCAAATACCGACGCATAACCAATCAACTTGTTTCCGTCACCATCTTGGCGTGCTTCCAAATTCGTAAAAGCAACAAAACGCTTTTCATCTGCCTGCTTGACACACCAACGAACTTCGGTTGGGTCAGCAATTGCTTCGCGTAGTTCTGCCATAGATGGTGAACAGATTACATCTTCGCTGGTTACATTTCTATCGCCTTCGGCATCCAATCTGTCCACGATGCGTTGCGCATATGCCTGCGCCCTGCGTGCCGAAGTTTTTGAAGAACCACCACCCCACAACAACATCGCAACCAAACCAGCCGTGATTTCATCGCCCTGAACCGCATCCAAATCAACGATGTGCCGCGCAATCCACGCAGGAATTTTGCGCCATTTGGCTTCCGATAATGCTTCACCATTCGCCATGCGTCGCGCATCCGCGACGGTGGAAGGCATAAGACCATCACCAGAAAAACCTTCTTCGTGCAGACGCAAACCGCGACGCGCCGAAGCCGCCATGAAATCAGGGGTGGTCAAACTAACTTGTCTCTGCTCAATAGACCGTTCCTGTTCCACTTCCATCTGCCGCACACCAACTTCACCCAATGGTTCTAAATCTTCTGCCAACGATTGTGCAACCATGCGGTCAATCGCTTCCTGTTTCGTGTCATAACAGGCAAGCGTTTCAAATGAACCATCTTCGCGTTCAACAACAGCCGCCCAACGGGAACAATCAGGTTGATTTTGCGAAATCCCGTAAGGCATGAAAATCAATCCACATCGGGTGTCATTATGCGCAGGTCGGCAGTACCGACTTGTTCTGTGACTATGCCAAACATTGTTTGGTTGATTGGCAAAAAGAATTCGTGCAGGTTTTGTTGCTTTTCAAGCGGCATACCATTATCTGTGGTCACTGTGCTGTCACCAACATAAATAGTTGCGGTTTGAATAATCTGCAAATAGATATAACGATTTTGGTCATCAGGATTTACGATGCGCGTTGGTGTAGTTCCTACGGTGACCTGTGTTGTTTTCATGTGTCACCTTTTCCGTGATGTGCGATTTTCAACTGTCACGAAATACTAGCGTTGCGATGTTTTATTTGTACCCGCCGCAAGGATTGCACCCGCGCTTTGCCCACTAGGGGCGGGTCACCCTTACCTAGTTTGAAACTTTCCCGACCCGTGACAACGGTTGCAAGTCCAACCCGTCATTTGCCATTCATCAGAACCACCTTTGCCGTGACAGCGTGGGCAAATATTCCGCTTTTTGAAGTCAGCCAATTCAGCACGACGACGCTTTGCATCTTCTTTCATGGCTTGCTTTGCGGCGGCTTGATTGGCGGCAATTTGTTCTGCGCTTGGCAAAGAAGCGTTCCGTTCAATTTCTTGCGCCACACGAACATCGCGACCTGTGGCGAAGTGCGTGCCTGCGGCAATGTTGAAAGCATCCAAGCACATAAAACCGTATGGATTATCAATGTGATGCACCAATGATTGTTGCACTTCGTCTTTGGTAATAAGTTCTGAGCAAACCAACTTCCCGAAACCCGTGTCATAGATGCCTTCACCTGCGTTCACTACTTTCCCGCAACTGTGGCAGATACCCGCGTATTTGTTCTTCATGTCGTTCCCTTTCGTTATCCCGATGGTTCCATTATAAGCCCGCTTCGGGTGGGATTGCAACTATTCAAAAAGCCCAATAAAAACAGGGGTTTTGAAGCCTTATAGCAACAACAGCACTTCTTCATCATCCCTTTCGGCAACCCACGAAACAGACCCAATAGCCCTAGCCCGCAACACAGGAAAACGCACAGATGCAGTAGCAAACACGGAAACAGGTTCGCGTTCAACAACAATCGCTTCCGTTTCTTCAACAACATCTTTTACAATAACAATCGGTTTCGGTGGCAACTGTTGTAACCAACGAACACCGCCACCAGAGCCACGCGAAATAACAGTTGCAGACGCAGATGCATCCAACGAACCAAGCGTTGCATTCGCACTACCGATAGGAATGACCAAACCATTTGCCGAAGCATCCAGCGCAGGAACAATCGTGACACCCGATGCGCTGACAATCACTACACCTTCACCAGATGCAGACAGCGTTTCAAATTCAGATGTACCTTGCGCAAAATGCGACACGATTGCCGATGCTTGCGCAGTTGCTTCACCCAACAATGCTTCGCCCGTTGCGGGATTATCAATTTCACCAGAAATAGATGCGGTCAATTCACCAAACGAACTTTCGGCAATTGCGCCATGTTGAATGTTCACAGTTGCTTCCGCGATACCTTCACCCAAATTGGCATCAGCAATCGCAACAACCGTGACAATAATTTCACCCGAAGCCTGAGCAACCAAACCACCCGCTTCGCTATCGGCAGACCCGACAACTTTGAATGAATATTGGTCACCGTCTAACGCGAAACCTTCATCGTTCAACGGTGAAGCATCAAGCGTGAACCGTTCAACATTTAGAAGTTGTGCGCCTAAGCCAACTTCATTGTCATCAAGTTCGTTGGTGTCAAGTGCGAACCGATAGTTGATGGTCATGGCGCAACCTGCCCGATGACTTTATGAAGCGATGGTTAGTGAAACGCTCAAATCGCCAGAAGCAATAGTGAAGGTGTCGCCTGCTGTGTATGGGTTCGCGGTAATCGTTCCAGAGAAAAGAAAGTTGCCATCAGTTGCGGCATCCCACGCAGTAAAGAAAGTTGCATCTTCCGAACCCGCAATGTTTGTCCAAGTGGTAGCCGCATCAGAAACAAGTGAACCCGAAGATGATGCCGCGAACGAAACCGCCTTGCGTGTCGTTTCCACTGCTGGATTTGCTGTACCCGTTCCAGATGGGTCGCCCACATGAAGTTTCACATACACGGTTGCGACAGCAAATGAAGTGTTGTTGCCAACCGCATCCAACAATGCATCAGCAAGATAATCAGAAATTCCTGTTGCCATTAGTCATCAACCCTTTCATCAATGATTGCCGATACACGCCCATCAGCATCGCGTTCAACTGTACGACGAACAAAACGCGGTTCTGGCACTTGCACATTTACCACCGTTTCGGGGATGTTGATTGTTTGGGGGTCAAACTTGATGATTGGTGGTTCAACATTCACCGTCTGTTCGGGATATTGAATGCTGATGTTCTGCGGTGTTTCATGCACCACAAGCGGTGTCGGCATTGGTGCTTGGTTCACAACAACTTCGTTCCTGTAACTGCGTTCTGGTGGCATTTGGTCTGTTCCCAATGTCGGCAATTCGCCGCCCTCAACACCTGCCACAGCCGTTCCAGCGACACCTAGCACGAATTGGTCACCGCCTTCATACGGTTCGCGGTTTTCAATTTCGCGTGCTTCGTTCGGTGTCAGCGTTCCCGACATGATTTGTGATTGCTGTGCCTTGACGCGGGTAAGCAAATCTGCGCGTGTGAATTCGTCGCTGTTGAAACGCACCCTTTGAGTGATTGGCAACATCTCAGAAAACGCATCTTCCAAGCGACGTTGCCAAGCCAGCAATGTGTAGCGATGAAAATTCAACCCCGTACTCTCTACGTTGGTGTAGGTCTGCGTGTCGCCACCTGTACCAGCGAGCAAGAACAACGGGATGCGATAGGCGCGGGCGATATCGCGAACAATCGCTTCACGGTGCGCAATCATTTCCATATCAGCCGCACTTGTCGTAATGGAACGCCACTTCAAACCGCCAGACAATACTGCGGGGCGGCGATGCTTCCAATGTGCCTGTTCCCAAGTGTCGCGCAGAACTGCGGCTTGGTCGGTGGTTATCGGCTGGTCGGTTTCCAACACGGATTGCGGGGTTGCGCCTTCGCCGTAGAACTGCGAAAGAAATCTATCCATCGCAATTCCCATACCGATTGTGTTGCGCATCGCTTCCAATGGTGAGATACCGCGTTTCTGGTTCGGCAAAATCAGCCAATGGATAGCGCGAATGTCTTTGCTAGTGAATTGATTGCGACCCACTTCGTAAATCACTTCACCCAAATCGTTATAGACCACATTTTTGATTTCGTGCGGATGCAGATTGCGCATTTCAACAGGAAGCCCATTGTTGCCTTTCGGCGCATAGATATATGCGTTGCCATGAATAGCAAGCGTCACCATCGTTTGATGCACGAATTCAAACATGGTCTGATGTTCATTTGGTTTGACAAGAACCGATGGTGTTGGTAACCGTTCAATTCGCCCGCCGCGTGTGCGCGTCAATTCAAGTGGCATCGCCGCGATGCTGTCTGCCAGCAAAGTAACGGCGGCAAGCACCGCAGAATGCGCGAACGCGGTAACTTCGTTCACCACTTCACCCGAATAGTTGCTGAAAAATGGTCGCGCTGTCACGCCATACGGGTCAATCGTGGATGGAAGTGCGCGTGCTTCACGCTTGCCAAAGATGCTCATGCGCTAAAAATCCCTGCTGCAATCAACAGAATTCCACCCGCAATCAGGGCAATCGGAACCGAAAAGAACCCAATTCCAACCGAAACAGCCACGAAACCAATCAATTCCATCGCAGTTGTAACCCTGTCTCGCGTGAATTGTTTGAAAAAGTTGTTCATGTCCACACATCTACCACCATCGGGGCATTATCAATGGTGGCTGTTTGTTTTCGGGTTGCCCTGTCTAGCCCTATAACCATAGCAATACACGCATCAATTTTTCGTTTGCTTTTGCCTTTGCTCAATCGCCAACCATTATCCGTCATGCGTTGCGCGGCGGAAAGCACTTGGTCTGTGAAGGTCGGTGAACCATCATGGGCGACTTTTCCAGCCACAATCAATTCATACGCTTGACCGCACGCGGGTATCATTCGCTGACCATTCTGCGGAAATTCCACCATCCGCAATCCTTCATCTGAAAGTTGTTCCGCCGAACGCTGAAAATATGCGGGGTCAAACGCGAATTCGCGAACATCATAAGCATGATGCAATTCGCGCAAATGATGTTCAACATCCGCAACATCCACACCTTCATCCTTCGGTTGCCAAATCTTTGAACGCACCACAACCTTTTCACCCTGCGGTTGCGCTATCACCACCGCGATGCTGTCATGCTTCAACGCCATATCAATGCCCACCCACACGGGAAGTTCGGCATCCAAATCCAAATCCGACCTGCATTGTTCCCACGCGCCCACAGGCAACCAACTTTCTTGACTACGAACCCACTGATTTAGTCGCCACCTACGCACAGACATTTCCGAACCTTCAAATGAAGCCTTCACTGCTGTTTGCAAATCTTCTTCGCTCATCAAATTTTCAGCAATGTTCGGATTTGCTTTACGCCATTGGCGCGGGTCATCAATCTTGCAATCACTGTCGGCTTCCCACCACCAGAACCCGAAAGATGCGTCATCCACTTCACCAGCCGCAACCCGTTTCCCGTATTGATACATTTGCCCCGCAAGCGTGTCCAAGTCATAACCCGCAGTGGTGATGCTCACAATCAACGGTTCTAAACGATTGCCAGAACCTTGCACCATCTGTTCAAACAAATCGCTTGACTTTTGCGCCCACAATTCATCAAACAACACCAATGAAGGGTTCAAACCAGCCTGCCCGCGAAAGTCTGATGACAGCACACGAAACACCGACCCGAAACGCGGCATCTCAATCGCATCACGCAACACACGCGCTTCCGACGACAAAACAGGCGACGACAAAATTTGTTGCTTCGCTTCCCCAAAAATAATTCGTGCTTGGTCTTTATCGGATGCCACCGCATAAATTTCCGAACCTGCCTCACCCGCAATCATGGAATACACAGCCAACGCAGAACCCATCAAAGACTTCCCCTGCTTACGCGGCAAACCAATCAAAGCGCGACGATAACGCAACTTCCCATCCGCCTTGCGTCGTTCAAGCAACGAACCCAACAACCATTTCTGCCAATCCGTAAAATCCAACGCTTCACCAGCACGAAAACCCTTCAACACTTTGAAATGCTGATTGGCAAACGCAATCAGTTCTTCACCGTCGCTGGTTTCATCAACCCGCTTCGTGAAGTAGGCGGGTTGCCATGCCTTATCGGGTAGCACGCTTATCCGCGATGCGCTTATGCAAATCCGCCAAGTTGCCGCCCTGCGGCGTACCCGTCACAAGTTGTGCGCGGTCTGCTGGCGAAAAGCCGATAAGCGAAAGCAACGAAATAATTTGCCTTTCCAATTCGCGCAACGCACGCCTATCCCGCCACGCATCAGGATTGCTTTGCAGTTTCACGCGAAGTCGCGTGCGCTCATCAGACGCTTCACAAACCAGCAACACAACTTCGGCATCCATGCCCCGCGACAACCAGCCAGCACCAGATGACCAAATTTGTTCCCACAATCCGCGACCCGTCTGCCCAAGCGGGCGGTGCGGCTCAGGAACAACCGCAGTAGGAAGCCCCACAATCTGCGCAAGTTCCTGTTTGCTTGGCAACTTCTTCCTAGACGGATTGCCCAAACGAATATGTTGTTCAACGGGTTTCGCTTTCCGACCCGAACCTTTACCGCCCATGCATCACATCCTTTGCCCAATACATTGAACCACATCCCTGTCAGGAACGGTGCAGGCAAGCGGAATTACCCACACCGTTCCCACAGGATGATTGCGCGTGCCATGTCAGTTGCCTTCCATCGCGTAACGCACCACCGAACAAATAGCAAGTTCCGCATCAAAGCGCGTAGGGAACTTCCGCACATCACCATTTGTTCGCCCCGCCCGCAAATCCGTAACCTGCCAAAACTTTTCCGTTGGCGTGATGACGCGCTCAATCGGAAACATTGACAAATCCAAACCGAACAAAATCAATTCGTTTATCGGGCTGTGCTTTCTGCGTGTCATTAGCACACCACCATGGAAGCGATGATTGCGCCTTCGTTGATTTGAAGGTTCGCGTAGTAAGCCTTCTTACCGTTCAAGCGTGTGACCATTGCAAAGTGTGTCCAACCCAAGTCACGGATGACAGAATTGGTTTCCATGATTTCGCGGATGCGCCAAGTCTGACCGTTTTTGTTGAATGTTGCGTTTGTCATGATGTTCCCTTTTCTGTCGGGGTTCCTTATCCCGACACTCTCATCATACAGGTTCTAGGGGCAAATGCAACAACCCAAATCCCCCCACCCTGCACCTTGTATCCCCGCACCTTTCCCCTTCCCCAAAAAACGGGATTATCCCCGAAGGTGTCTCTCTGGT
>Ga0208161_1000216_pt1 | contig 32877 bp, 52 predicted proteins | sample CB_VirMetaG_3_FD_184538 | JGI IMG/M metagenome (GOLD analysis project Ga0208161, IMG submission 184538) | Freshwater to marine saline gradient viral communities from Chesapeake Bay - CB_1508_1S Viral MetaG (SPAdes) (version 4) | ecosystem: Environmental > Aquatic > Marine > Coastal | place: USA... | reverse complement strand
ATAATCTTATCCATAGGAACACCTGTTAGTCCTGAAAGATATTTAAGTGGGCCTAATTCACCTGCTAAATCATTACCTGTTTTAACTTCAACAATTTCAGTCTCATAATTAAATAGTTGGGTATTAAGTTCATCTACTTTCCTATTTAATTCAGTTTGACGTTCAATAGCTTGATCTAATTGTTTTTCTAAAGCTTTACGAGTTGAACTAGAAGTAGTTGTAATAATTTGACCTGTTTCTCTATCTTTATATTGTATAGTATTGTTAGATAAACCAGAACGTAAATCGGATACTGCCCCGTTAATGGTACTTTTTTCAGCATTATATACCGCCAACTGTTCCTTAATATTATCTCGTTTGACTTCTATTAAAGCAATTTGAGCATCAATATTACCTGCTTTACTAGCTGTTTCTTGGTAAGCAGCTGATAAAAAGCCATAAATACCCATTGAAGTAATTCCAATTAATACTATACAAGCTAATGTAAGATAAAGCTTAAGTAATAGTGGTAAAGTTTTTCGATATTGATATAGTAAAGAAGCAATTACTAATTTTCCAGCTTCTAGGGAAGAAGCCATTATAATTACAGCAATAGAGGCACCTGCAAACAATTTACTTAAACCACTAACAGAATAAAAAGCTGCAGAAGCACTTACTGATAGAGCTGATAAAGCTATTAAAAAAGGGAATAATTTTTGTTTCATAACTATGAATATATAAAAAATTTTTATTTTTTCAAAATATTTTTTAAGTATTAGGAATTTTTTTAGAAGTTCTTGTTTTGGCTATGTGTAATAATCTTTCTTCCAACCTTGCAACTTTTGCTTTTAATTCAGCATTTTCTTCGTATAACTCATCTAATCGTTGTTCTAATAAAGTAACTCTATCAACTTTTTTATCGCTTTTATCTTTATTAGCTATAGCACTTACATCAATTTTCTTTTTCCAAATTGACCATATCTCTTTTATACCAAGTGCTCCTACTAATGATATTAATAAAGTAATAATTGTCTCATTTTCCATCTCTTTCACCTTTATGTTGGTCAATCTTATCCAGAATCTTATTCAATAACTCTGTTTTGATGAAACCAGACATAGAAGCGTTCTTCAATGCCGATATAAGTTGAAATATAATAAAAGGCATCAAAATGGTTTCTGATAACCAAGATGTGCCTTTAAATCCTAATTCTACTGAAAGAATTACTGTTAGTATTAATACCCAAGCAAATAATGTTTTTAAAACTTTTAATGCTTTATATGTTTTGAATCCTTCTCTTTTAACCCCAGCAATAAGACCAAAAAATCCATCTAATAGAACTACTGCTACTACAGCAAGATACTGTTCTGTATTATCTGCTGTTAAATTCATAAAATATGAACCTATAAAAGCACAGGTAGTGCTTAATGTCATTGCTGTAAGCACCCACGCTGATTTTAATAATTCCATTTTTGATTGCATTTTATTTGAGAATAAATATATGTTAATATTGATTCAAATGATTAGTTATAAGAAAAAATGTAGCAAATATTCCAATCCCTAATATAACATCACTAACAGTATCAAATCTTTCTTTTCTGATGTATCGTTTATCTAAACGATTTTCTGTTTGAATTAATTCAACTTGCAAGTTTTTATTTTCAGAATCTTTATTTATAACTACACTCTGTAATGTATCTGCAATTGAGTTTATAGAATCAATTTTAGCTTGCATTTCCATAAAGGATTCATTCATTTCATTAGCTTGCGATAAAGATAGAATTACTACAGTATCTCCGTTAATTACTGTTTGCTTTGGATATTTCTCACTTTTTGATTGGGAGTAACTCAAAGCCGGTAGCATTAGTAGAACTATCACCTGTGATAGCTTTAACAATGTTTTCTGCTTTTTTAAGAGTAACTTTAGTTTCAACAAGTTCTTCTTTTGTTGTTGCAAGTTCTTGCTTAGTTTCTTCAAGAGTTGTTTCAAGTTTTTCATTGGTTTCTTTCAATTCTGTAAAATCATTACTTACCTTTTCCACTAAACCACTACTATCTACAAAACTTATAAACTCCATCATTTCCTCTAAACTATCATTAGGAGAATCATATAATGATTCTATAGAATAATCTATTGGGGTTGAAAGGGGTTTTGAATTACAACCTATAATAACTAAAAACAATACAAAAACAACATTTTTCATATATCCTCTATTTTATTTAATTGTGCTAATACTTTTAACTTTGTGGTTGCAACCGCTAACGAAGAATCTGCCTTCATCATTCTTTCTGTTAATGTTTCTACTTTAGTTTCTAATAAAACTGTTCTTTCTTGACAAGCTTCAACTTGCCCTTGATAATTCATTTTGTTATCAATATAAAGATAACCAATAGCAGATAATGTTATAAATAACAAAGCCTTTACTGGGTCTTTTTTAAATTCCTTATATGATACCGGCATTTTTATCATTACTTCACCCAATTATAATATTTGTAAGTTAATTCTTTTCTATGATCTAATCCGTTAGTCCCACCATTAATTCGTTTTGTTAATTTAAGAATAGTATCGTCATTAACCCCAGCATCACAAATTGACCATAGATTATTTTTATCAAAAAAGAAAAATGCTGATTCAAATGAATATTCTTCTGCAACTGCATCTGGTGATTCAATTAATTCTGGTTTTTTTAAATATTCAGCAAATGCTTGATAATTTGCTTTGCCAGTTAATTGAAGAGCACCTCTACCTCTATATTTCCAACCATCACCCGAAGCTTCATCACCATTAGCCATTCTTGAGGCATAAACTCTATTAGCAATCTTCTCTGGTTTTCTTTCATATGATTCAGCTAACTCACCTGGAAAATATTTTCCAAATACTGCTTTTAATGATTTTGCTGAATAATTTAAATTTTCAGTAAATAGTTTGAAATTACCTGTTTCATGTCCAGTTTGTGCAAAGAAATGAGCTGCTCTTACAGGACTCATTTTATAGTGAACCATTGCAGCTTTTAATGTACCAGGGCCAAACAAACCATCAGATGTAACACCAATTTTTTTCTGTAGACTTTTTAAACTCATTCTTCTCCTTTTTTAAATATTTTAGTTATACCATCAATACCAAATGAACCCAAAGTGATAATAACAAATGAGTTAAAAATAGTATCACTAATGATAAGTTCTTTACCTAAAATGCCTGTTACAACATCAGCACCCGCAAAAATTACCATTACTGCAAATGAAGCAAACCCAACGATATTTTTTTCGTTAAGATCATTGCTGTCTTTAAACATGTCTCTAAATGCCATAAGTTTATTTTTTATATATTTGTTCATAAAAAAACTTTTAGGTGAAACAATTTATTATAAATATTAAAAAAGGGAGTACTATTGTACTCCCTTCCCTAAATAACAACAAAAAATACTTAAGACTTTTTAACCATCACAACTAAGACACCCATCCGATGTTCTTGAACCAATATCACCTTTAATTACTGAATCTGTTCTTAAATAATAAAGAGTTTTAATACCTAATTTCCAACTTTCCATATGAACTTGATTAATCCATTTTGGGGAATCAGTAGGAGAAAATGCTAAATTAAGTGATTGAGTTTGATCAATATATCTTTGGCGGATAGCTGCTTGTTGTACTAATCCTAATTGATTTATTTCAGCAAAAGTTAAAAATACTTCTTTCTCATTTTCACTTAAGATTTCATGAGATAAATTTTGTACTGAACCATTATCAGCTAAAATCTGATCCCAAACTTTGCTAATATTATATCCTTTTTCTTCTAATATTTTTTCTAAATAAGGATTTTTAACTATAAAAGTACCTTTAGCTCCATTAAATACATAAACATTAGCAGGATAAGGTTCAATTCCAGCTGAACAATTGCTAATTCTTGAATTAGATACTGTAGGTGCAATTGCTAATAAATGGGTATTTCTCATACCTGTACCCTTACACCAAATAGGTTCTCCATATTCTTGAGCTAGTTGACGAGAGGCAGCTTCTGCTTTATTTTTAATATCACTAAAAATAGTATGAGTCCATGCTGTAGAGGCAATTGAATTAAAAGGTAAATTCTTTTGTTGTAAAAATGAGTGCCACCCCATTACTCCTAAACCTAATGCTCTACCTTTTTTAGCATGTCTATGAGTACGAATCATTGATTCTTTACCATTAGTTTTTTCAATAAATTCTTCCATCACACCATCTAAAAAATAAACAGCGGTTTCAACCACATCTGTATCTTTCCACTCATCATATTTTGCTAAGTTTAAAGATGATAAACAACAAATAAATGAATGTTCTTCATCTGTATGAAGTGTAATTTCAGTACAAATATTAGTCATAGAAACATTTAAATTATTCATCATATATGCTAAAGGATTATGTTTGTTAACATTATCTTTAAACATAATATAAGGTTCACCTGTTTCTACTCTAGATTTTAAAATTTCAAGCCATAAATTCATAGCCTCAGGATCTCTATCATTTAACCTTTTCATAAAAGGATCATCTACAACTACACATTGATGTAAATTTAAACACTGTCTATTAGGATCTCCTTTAGGTCTTCTAATCTGTAAAAATTCCTTTACATCTAGATGATTAATATCTAAATTAACTGAAGCTGCTCCTCTTCTTACTGAACCTTGATTAGTGGCAATAATTGTAGAATCATAAATTTTACACCAAGGAACTACTCCTTCTGATTTTCCATTTCCTTTAATTTCTGTTCCTCTTGGTCTAATTCTTGAGACTGAGATTCCAACCCCTCCACCATAAGAGGTAAGTCGCATGAGTTCAGCGTTTGTGAGACCAATACCTCTGATTGAATCCGGAGTATCGATGCCAAAACAGCTGATTGGCAATCCACGGTCTGTTCCCGTGTTTGAGAGAACAGGGCTTGCAAGTCCAATCCATCCATTCCAAATATATTTAAAAAATTTATTAGCTAAATCTGGTCTGTTTAATCTTTCAGCTACAGCATTAGCTACGCGTCTATACGCTTTTCGGGGTGTTTCCCCTGGTAAAAGGTAACCTTTAGAAATAGTTGATAAGGCTACTTCATCCATATTTTCAGGAAAGTCTTTACCTCTCTCCCATTGTTTATAATCTGCTATTAAGTTATTATCCATTATTATATATATTTAAAAAATACTTTCATCCCATTGCATATGTCCTTTAGAGTAATTAGTTACCCTTGTGGCAAAGAAATCAGAATGTTGTTTCCCTGCTGAAAGAGCATCAAACCATTTCATTCTATTAACAGCATTCATGTCAATATCATCTATAATAGGTTTATAACCCAAATCTCCTAATTTAGTATTTACTCTATTTTTGATGAAATTCTGCAAATCATACTTGTTACAACCCTCTAAATCACCTAATTCATAAACTTTATCAATAAAATCAAGTTCAAGTTTTAGAGATAAAAGAGCGGCCTCATTAATAGCTGCTTCTAATTCAGGTGTTTTTAATTCTGGTTTTTCTTTAATTAAAGTTCTAAATAACCAACAACCTGCTTCAGAGTGCATAGATTCATCTCTAATACTCCACTCAACAATTTGTCCTACTCCTTTAAGCTTATTCTGCATTTTAAAAGATAATAAAACTGCAAAAGAAGAGAATAAATTTACTCCTTCTGTAAATGCTGAGAATATTGCTAATGATTTGGCTCTTTCGTGCCAGTTAACTTCACCATTAAAAGAATCTCTTACATTCATTAAATTTTCAATTTTAGCCATTGTAGTTTCATCTTCTAAAAATTCAGAAAAATCATCTAACCCTAAAGTTTCATTTAACAATGAATAAGCCTCAGCATGAATAGTTTCAAATGCTCCAAATGTTGTGGCCATCATAATAATTTCTGGTTTACGAAACCATTTAGTAACTAATCCTGACCAATAATCATTAACAATTGTTTCGGTTTGAGCAAATCCCTTTAAAATAGAACCTATAATATTTTTTTCTGTTTCATTTAAATTTTGTTTCCAATCATTTAAATCAGACATCATAGGTACTTCAGTATGCAGCCAATGTGCTTGTTGTTGTTTAAGCCAATAATCATAAGCTTGATCATACTCAAACGGTTTATAGATAATTCTTTCCTTAGTTAAATCTAACTTTGCCATTTTTAATAATTTTAATTAATTAAGAGTTTAATTGAAAAAATTTACTCTTCAACATTTGTTTATCAAATGTATCAAAGTTATCAAAACTATTTGAGTTGGTTGAATTAGTATCTACTTCAGATTCTTCATCAGGATCATAATCACCAACTTCAAAATGACCTGTAGAAGTATCAGCTTTGACACTAAATGTTAAACCGTCCATTCCATATCTGTTTTTCATAAAATGAAATCTACCTGTCCCATTAACTTTATCTTTTCGTTTTCTTGAAAGAGAAATACAAACATCAGTAATCATGATTTTATCATATGATCCTGCAGCTTTATCTCCTTCTACAATATCATCTTTTGCACCTGCTCTATTTACTTGAGAAACACTCCAAATTGGGATGTTTAATTCTCTAGCAAGTCCTTTAGTGCTAATATAAATATCATCAATTTCCCCTTTACGATCAACAGTACGTTTTTTTGTTGAAAGAAGATCAACATAATCAATAATTACTAAATCAGGTTTAATACCTAAATCAGTTACCTTCTTAATATGAGATTCAATTGTATTAATTGTTGCTTTACCTGTTGGGAATTCTTTAATAATTAACTCTCCAGGTAAACCCGTAATAATTTCTTCAACTTTATTTCTATTTTTAGTTACTTGATCTACTGGAATATTAGTGAAAAAAGCATCATAACGTCTACCAACGTATGCCTCACCTAATTCTAGAGTATAATGAATAACATTATATCCTAAACGTACAGCATATCCTCCTAAAGCAACTAAAGTCCAAGATTTACCTCCTCCAGGATTACCAAATATTAAACCAAAATCTCCATTACCTAAACCTCCTTGAAGTAAATCATTAATTTTCTCCCAAGGAGTAGGTATAACAGTTCTATGATCTTCCCTATAACGAGATTCTACATCTTTATTATATTCATGTCCAACATTTTTATCTTGTCCTGATTTTAAAGCATTTTCAATCATAAATTTAATTGAATCATAATCTCCTGCTTTTAATAAATCTACACTATTGAGTAAAGCTGATTTTAATTGTTGGTTTTTACAAAAAGTAGCAAATTCTTCTCTTACATAATTTAAATCTTCATCTGAGGCTTCATAAGCTTCCCTAAGTTGTTCTCTAATAGAAACTTTAAGAACCTCATTTGTTACTTTTTTTAATTCTACTTTTAGTACATCCATTGAAGGAGTAGTATGATATTTATCATAATACTTTAAAATTTCTTTAATAACCCATTTATGTGCCTGATTTGAAAAATATTCTTCTGAGATTACATCATGGATATTAGTCAAAAATTCTTTATTAGTTAGTAAAACAGATATAACTTTTATCTGGAAATTGTGCCCATACTGGTCTAATGATACAAGTGTCATATAACTTTAATTTTTTAATTTTTCAAAAACTTCTTTAATCCAAAACTCTACATTTCTAATCATCCCTCCTAACTTATCTTCATTATACATAGCTATAAACTGACTAGGAATATAATTTAATTCTTTTGATTTAACAACTTGTTGTAAGTATTTTTTATCATTTTCATCTAACATAGGATTTGATAAATCCATAATCCTGTAGTTTTTTTCTAATGAATCAATTTCTTGAATAATTCGAGCATAAACTACATGATCTTTAAATTTAGATTCACAAATATTATAAATATCATCTAATGTTAAATCTTTTTCCTGTAATTCAGGAAATAATTTATATAACTTTTTTTCACCTAAACCTTTAACACCTTTAACTTTATCAGAATTATCACCCATAAGAGTTTTATAAATAATAAAATTAGAAGGGGACATATTAAATTTTTCTTTAACAGTATCTTCAGTATAAAATTCTCTTTCAATAGGTCTATAAACAATAACATTTTTACTTATAAGTTGAATAAAATCTTTATCTGAAGAAACAATAAATACTTTATCTTTTTCTTGTTTAGGTAAAATATTACTCAAATAAGCAATAATATCATCTGCTTCTACTTTATCAATAGATATAGTCTTAACAGGTAAAGTTTTTAAGTATTGGATTATACGGATGATTTGATCTATTTTGGCATCATCTTCATCTTCATGGCTATCAAATACTTCCCAATTAGTAATACGTTGAAGATTTCTTCCTGATTTATATTCGGGGAGCAGGTTCTTACGATTATTAGCAGAACCTGCCCCATCAAATATTACATAAACACTAGTAGGTTCAATTTGTTTTATTAAAGCACCTAATGAACGAAAAAATCCTCCAAGCCCCCCAATATGTATTCCATCAGGATTAACCATGTTAAGCATTGCAAAGTTTCTAAAGAACAAATTTAAACCATCTATCATTAGAACTCTTTGTCCTTCTACAGTCTCTTCACCTTGCTCCTCAAGATTATCAAGAAGCTTAAGTAATTCTTTTCTATTCATATTTTATTCTGGTTCGTTTTCGTATGAAGTAATATCAGTATAATCTTGATCTTCTTCAACAATATTAAAATCTACACCCCCTAAAATTGCTTTCCAAGCATCAGCATGGTTATCTTTATAAACTTTTAAAGCTTTATCAGTATCTTCAATAAAACCATGAGGGGTCATTATAATTTTACCTCTAGTAGTAACACCATTTATGTGATTTTTATCAATTTGAATGTTAGTACGTTTAGCAAATTCTACTTGTTTACCATCTTTAATAGCTTTAATTTTAGAAGTACCTGCAGACATCACATTACCAAATGTAACAACAAATGTAGCATCAAACCACATAGCATATCCCCCTTTATTCATTAATTTGGGCTGACCCATTGGAGATTCTGGTTTTAAAGTCCATACTTTATTAATGCATACTAAAGTATTAGTATAAGGATTACTTTCCTTACGAGACATTACAATACGTTGGTTAACATTATTACCAAATTGAGTTGACATAGCCCCAGCATTCCATTCATTATTATTTTTGTTTGAACGAATTGATAATTCACAAGGAACTGAACCTATTGAATCCCATAAAAATAATAAATTATAAGGTAAATTACCTTTTTTCTGTTCATCAAGTAAATCAAGAATAAATGCAGCTACATCTTCAATAGTATTAATACTTTCACGGTCAACATAAATAAAATTACCATTATAATCTAAAATTTCTCCTGTTTCTTCATCAACAACTTCATTCACTTCAAGACCCATTTGGATAGCATGTTCCCAGTTCCATTTCATTTCAGTAATGATAAACACAGGTAAAATGCCTCGCTTTTGGGCTGATACGGCTGCTTCAATTAAAGCAGTAGTTTTACCCGTATCAGAATGCCCACGAAGCAATACAATATGACCTTGAGGAATACCTGGAACTGATGTGACTTCTTGGAATGCTTCTGAAAGTGGAATCCAAGTTTGTTCTTTAAATTTAGCTTTTGATGTAAGTCCTTTTTTATTTTTAAAACTATCTAAATTAAAATTTGCTTTAATTTCTGAAGAGACTGCTTCCGATAAAGATTTTTTAGTTTTTCCTCTTGACATATTTTATAAATTAAAATGGTAAATCATCATCTTCATCACCATCAAACATTTTATCAAACTCATCCGCTTTGGTAGTTTTTGATTTAACGTTTAATGAGTAATTTGATTTAGTTTCTTCTTTTTCATCTGAATCAAAACCCTCAGCAGGCTCAGAAACAATATCTCCTTCTTCTTCATTATCCTCAGGTGATAACCATTCTTGAAGTGCTTGTTTCATTTCATCATAAGAAAGAGCTTTAAATACTTTCATAGGATCTGGTTGGTTATCAAGTAATGATTGAAGTAGAGTTTCATCATCACTTAATGTAGTAATCTTCATTGAAGGTCCTATTGAAGTTTTATTGTATTTAGTACCAGTAACTTCCGGACCCACGGTTGTTAATTTAATATCACGACCTGAAAGGATATCAGTGAAATCACCTACTTCTTCATCAGCAGCCATATTTAAAAATTCTTGATAAATTTCTTTACCAAACTGCCATAATCTAACTCCTTCAGATTCTTCACCACGAACTATAATAGGAGCAAAAACACGAACTTTAGCATCAAGTTTTTTAGCTAAACGCCAATTTTCCTTATCATTAGTACCACGAAGTTGTTTTGCAAATTCAGCAATAGGATCTTTTTCACCCCAATTTGAAGGTGATGCCATTACTTTTTTAGAACCAATCCCATAATAAAACTGCATTTCAGTAAAAGGGTTTGATTTATTATACTTAAAAGGAACAACACGAATTGTTTGTTTACCTATTGAGGGTTTCCAAAAAATATTTTTGTTATTACCTCCACTTCCACTGCTGTTTGATTGCTTGTTCAGTGATTCCAAGCGGGCTTTAATTACATTTAAATCCATAATTTGTTATTAATTTTTAATGTTTATATACAGTAATATACGAATTATAATTATAAAATACAAGTTTTATTATCCTTTTTTTAAATCAATTATAATACTTCCTAACCACCACCCTAAACTAAATGAAACTAACCAATAGCTTATAAGATTAGGAAAATAAAAATTTGTAATCCCAGCAATTATTGCTGTTATATTAATAATAAGATCAATTTTTTTCATTCTATTATTTTTAGGAGCCTATCAAATTGATAGGCTATGTAAATTATTCAAAAATTACTTTTAAATCAGTTTTATAAGTTACATTTGCATTAGAGGCATGAGTATTCATTGAATATTGCCATTCATAAGCATAACTAATTTCTATAAAAAAAGTAGCAGTATCACCTTTCAATTCACCTAAGTTAAAAATATTAAATGTAGGATGAGTATTATATTTAGAATAAACTGCAAATAAACCACTAGAATAGGGACAATCTAAACAAGTATTAGGGGTAATTTCATATCCTACTAAGTTAGTAATGGATTGATCATTTAAAATTAATTCATTAATAGTATAAGTTGTATCTCCTATAGGTAAAGGGGTATTCATGCCTGGGGTACTATACCAACTTAAAATACCGTACATGGGGGTAGTAAATGAAATGTTACCAAAGGTTACCCAATAATCTGAATCCATTGCTGTACTTACATCTGGTATCTCATTTATGTGGTAAAAATCATAGGGTTCTTCTAATTCACCAATAATTTGAAAATATCGAAGACCTCCAGTATAAACATGCCAATAACCTTCTTCATCTAAGTAGGCATTGGGTTGTTGTTGGGGGTTAATTTTAAAACTATATTCACACTCTCCCCCAGGACAAGCAGTTTCAGGGGTATCAGCATAAGGGTCATGTTTTTCACAACTTGCAAGAGCAAAAAACAGTAATGAATACCAAAACAATCTAACTATATCTTTCATATTTTTATTTATTAAAAGCTTTATAAATTTCGTTAATATCAAAAGAAAGAGATGGAAGAAATCTAACTAAATCTCCAACTTCTCCTATTGTTAATTCTATTACAAATTTTTTATTTTTAAGGGTATTAACTAAACCACCACACGATATAGGATATGTTTCTTTATCCTTTTCTAATTGTTCTCTAAATTCTGGTTTTAATTGGTCGTATAAATTCATTATAAGTGAAGATTTACAAATGGTACAATATTGTTAACTATATAATCCTGCATTCTTAAACAATCTTGTTTAGCTTGTTCAGAAGCAAAGTTTAAAACTTGAACATAATGTTCAGATTGATGATACATAATTGAATCATCCATAATCCCTTCTTTAGGAATTAGATAAATTCTCCCATATCCTTCACCACTATCAATAGTGTATTGAGGAAATTCATTTTCTACAAAGGCATAAAACCTTTTATTAATTTGTTTGTGATACTCTTTTTTTAACATAACCTTTATTTTTATTTCTTTAATACATAAATATACGAATTATCCCTCGCTACTCCAAACCTTTTTATGCTTTTCTTTTCGAAAATATTTTTTCTTATTTCGATGAGGAGTTGGCACTTTAAGAGCATCAAACCATTCGTGTTGTGTTAATTCTATTTCTTTTAACTTTTTCATCATTTTATAAATATACAAAGGAGATTTGACATAGCCAAATCTCCCCCATATAGTTACAAACACAGAGTTTTTATTGTTTATTAATTAACCGTTTAGCCATTTCAGCTTGTATAAGTGCATTGGTTAAATCACCACCTTTACCATTACCATCATTATTAATGATAACTTGTGGTGTTGACATTTTAGCAAACTCTGCTGCTACACCAATTGCTTTATCCAATTCTAATTGAGCTTTTTCTTGTGGAGTTAAACCCGCACTAACCAACTTAGAGTTTTCATAGTATTGAGCATCTGCTGCCACTTTCTTAGATTGTGCTGCCAATTTAGCTACTTCTAACTTTTTACGTTCTGCAATTAGATTCTGTTCAGCAACCTTAGCTTCCGTTTCAGCTGCAATAGTCAATTTGATTTGTTCCTTTTCCAACTTAGCTCTTTCAGCTGCCTTTTCAGATTCACCTTTAGCAATCTCTTTCTTTGCTCTATAGAATTCTTTTTCAGCTTCTTGCTTTTCTAATTGAGTTTGAGCAACCTGCTCTTTTTGTAATTGTAATCTTTCATCAAATGAATCTTCCCAATCAATACCTGTAACCTGTGCCTGATAAATAACAATACCATATTGTTTTAAGGTATTAGATTTATTATCTCGCATAATATTACCTTGTTCATCTCGTTTGATTCTATATTTGGTTTGTTTATTGGTATTAGATGCTTTAATGGTTCTAATAGTTGTAGTATCACCAATCACTTCTGGGTCTGAGGATTCTGCTGTATATTCTTCAACTAAATACATACCATTTTCTAATTGGTCTCTAAAGTATCTATCAAAATCAGATGCTTTACCTGAGATATATTCTTGTGCATCCATTAACTTACAAGTATTCTTTAAAGCCGCATCAATATTTGGAATTACCCTACCTTGAATTAATTTAGATTCACTTCGGTTACGGTCTGCCATATTAAGGAATACTTCTTCATCATCCACATTAATACCAACTACAACTGCTGTTGCAATTTTTGCTTTAATTGCATCTGAGAACTCCCACAATGATGACCTACGATTATAGATACCATCTTCTGATTCTGGTATACGTTTTTCATCACCATCTGAATCTACCTGTGGTATAATATCCTTAATTGAAATTTCATATGATAGAGGAATAACTCTACCCCATCCCATAAATTTCAAACCTTGAGTTTTAATCATTTTATCTCCACCCCAAGGATACTGAACTGCGTATGCTGTTCCTGCATTTGCCCAAAAGAATAAACCGTTTAATCCAATGATAGCAATACCTATAATGAATAGATATAATGGTTTCATACCAATTGGGAAGGCTGGCATATTTACTATGCGTTTGTGGTAATAAGAATCTCTTCTACTCTCATTATACTCTTGGTTTTTAATATCTTCAGCATCTTTTTGTCGTTTGATGTTATTCCAAATTAATGCTGTAATACCTAAGGTGATTACTAATAGTCCGATAAATGTTAACATAACTTATAAAATTTAAATTGATTATTGATTAAAAATTTGATTCCACTTTTCTGATTCTTCAAATGGATTTGATACATAAGCATTTAATGCTTCCATTGCCTTTTGATTATCTTCAAATGCAATTTGTTTACATCCTACATTAATGATACATCCTCTACCTGATAAAAATTTAATACCGATTTCGTAGTCTCTTAACACTTCTCTATCACTTCGGCGATAATTTTTTGATGCTGATTCTGTCATTGCTTCGTCCATTGGTTGTTCTGCTACTTCAATTGCAGGTTGTAATACTTCATTTTCTCTCATGTTTTCCTTTTTTAAATTGGTTTTTATTGATTTTGTTTATTTTTCTATGATTGTATAATTACCTTCAATAACACCCCAAGATGATTTCTCAGAGAATTGATAAGTTTGTGGTTTAACTGAATCTGGTCTATTAGATGTTAGAATCCATAAAGCATTACCTTTCCAAGTTACCATATCTAATTTTTGACCTGGTTCTAATTCAATATCACCATTTCCGCCAAATCGTTTTACACGAGCATTTTCGGTGCATGATGCAAGTGATAAAGCAACTGTTACTGCTATAAGTGTTTGTTTCATATTTCTGTTAATTTGTATTTTTTACCATCAATCTCAACTATCTTTCCGTTACAAGATTTTATTCTTTGATTAAACTCAGCTTCGGTTAATTCTTTACCGTTTAGAAACCATAATTTATAACCATCAGCCCATTCACGAGCTGGGCCGTCTTCTCTGTGAAGTTTACCGTTTAACCACCATGATTTACTACCATTAGCTGATTCAATGGCAGGACCATCTTCTCTATGAAGTTCACCGTTTAACCACCATTCTTTAGTACCATCAGCCCATTCACGAGCTGGACCATCTTCTCTGTGAAGTTTGCCATTTAGGTACCACGCTTTAGTACCCTCAGCCCGTTCACGAGCCGGACCATCTTCTCTGTGAAGTTTACCGTTTAGGTACCACTCTGTCCTGTCTTCGTAAACTTTAACTAGATATTCTTTCATACCTCTGTTAATTTGTATTTCTTACCATCTATTTCTACTATCTTTCCGTTACAAGATTTTGTTCTCTGGTTGAATTCTTCTTCGGTTAATCGCTTGCCTTCAATCCACCATTCTTTACTACCATCAACCCATTCAATGGCAGGGCCTCCTTCTCGGTGGCGTTGACCATTAATAAACCATGATTTAGTACCACTAGCCCCTTCATAGGCAGGTCCATCTTCTCGGTGAAGTTGACCATTAAGATACCATGATTTATCACCATCAGCCCATTCACGAGCTGGACCATCTTCTCTGTGGCGTTTACCGTTTAAGAACCATTCTGTCCTGTCTTCGTAAACTTTTACATGATATTCTTTCATAACTTTATTTTTTAACATTGTAAATATACGAATAATTTTTCAGGGAACCAAATTTATTTTATTAAAAAGTTAATTATTTTTTCTTTAACTCCTGTTTGTTTGATACCTTCTCTAATACGAGGTGTATGAACAAAGTTTTTTAAACCTGGCTTTTTATCAGATGCATCTTTTGCAGCAAAATGAGCTCCTAAGAACTTAACACTCATATCTAAATCATCAATTGCAACCCATTGTGTAATTTCTGTATGTGCATCTACCCAATGTTGAATTTCCATACTTCGTTCTAATTCCAAATCAGCTCTGAATCTTAACACAGACCATTCTTTTGGGAAGATATCCTTAAATCTTTCAGTAACTCCAATTGGACGTTTGATGATACCTTGAGCTTGGTAGTAATCACCTAGCTCTTCGAGATTTGCATGAAGTCGCCAATCTGATGATACTACTATCTCTGCTCCAGTCTCTTCTAAGATTGAATTAAGAACTTCAATTGCTTTCTTATCAAAGTTATCAAAACGAACCTCAACAGGGCCATTCTTTGCAAGACCTTTACGTGGATTATCTTTAGTAAAGAATGCCCTCTGCTTTTTGAATCTACTACCCCAATTGTTAGAAAGGCAGATTACTCCATCATTATCTAAAAATATTACTTTCATTTTAATTCAATTTCTTCTCTTACAATTCTTTTTACTACAAACTCTTTGATGTCTGCAAAACTCTGTCGTTCACCACCCACAATAGGATGTTCCAAACTGATTTCAAATCCTTCAACATCACCATACTCAGTTTCAAATGCATCAATGAAGTCTTTTAGTTTATCAATTATTTCTCGTTTCATAACCACTTATCTTTTAAAACTTTATCCCAATAACAAATTGTTTCTTGTTTACCAATTCCTTGACTCGATAACCAAACTTCAGGATTAATTTCTTTTGCTATTTTAATTCGTGCTTCTGTAGATAACAAATCTTTATCTGTATCATTTTCGTAAGTCAACCAACAAACCCAATAATGTTCTGGATATGGAACATCTAACATTAGAGCAATCTGCCATTTAAAGAATACAAATGAAATAAGCGGACCATATTCAAATCTATAATCATGTTCATCCCATTTAGTTTTGTATCCTAATCCAACAAAATCAAATCCAATCTTTTTTGGAACTGCTTTTTGGTAACCTGGTTTATCAGGATTATTAATCCACCTTCTTGGAAAGAAGTAAGGTGTCCCAATTGCAATCTTACCAAAATACCATTTCAGTTTCGGTCTTTTAAAAGGTGAATTAAATACTTTTATGTAATTAAAGTTTCTCATTCCTTTCTAATAGTTTACGAATCTTTTGTAATTCAAATGCAATACCGATTATACCAACTATTATTGGTAGTAATGCTATATATAATTCTAATCCACTCATAACTCAGTTAATTTGTACTTTTTACCATCTATTTCTACTATCTTACCTGAGCATGATTTTGTTCTTTGATTGAACTCAGTTTCGGTTAATCGCTTGCCTTCAATCCACCATTCTTTACTACCATCAGCCCATTCAATTGCAGGGCCGTCTTCTCTATGACGGTTACCGTTTAAGAACCATGATTTACTACCATCAGCCCATTCAATGGCAGGACCATCTTCTCTGTGGCGTTTATCGTTTAACCACCATGATTTACCACTACTAGCCCATTCACGAGCTGGTCCATCTTCTCGATGAAGTTTACCATTTAAGTACCATGATTTATCACCATCAGCCCATTCAATGGCAGGACCATCTTCTCTGTGAAGTTTGCCGTTTAGGTACCACTCTGTCCTGTCTTCGTAAACTTTAACTAGATATTCTTTCATACAAATTCTATTTCTCTTGTTTCTAAATCTAAATCAATTGTCATTGGTTTATTTCTATACTCATATCTTTCATCTAATACTGAAGCATTAAAATAATGAGTTGTTCCATCAAACTTATAACCTGCACTTCCATGAACATGTCCAAAACAATGTATTAATGGTTTTACTACATTAATTCGTTCTCTAAGTAATTCACAACCTACATTCTGATTACCATAACCTGATATGTCTAAATGACCGAAAGCAGGCCCGTGAGTCACTAAGATATCAATTGGGTTTGGAATCAAACTCCACTTCTCTCTTAAATCTTCACCATTATGTGGTAAGTTAAATGCCCAATCAAAAAATTCAGGCTGCCATGGTGAACCCCAAATTCTTAATCCTTCAATATTACAAAATGAATCTTGTAAGTAATTAATATTTGGATACTCTCTAACCATTTGGGTAACATCATTGTAATTTGATTCAAACAATCTATCATGATTACCAGCAATAAAGATTTTGTGTTTGTATTGATCTAAACTATTAAACCAATATAAAAAGTCTTGTAACTCAGTCCACCGATAACCACTACCCATAATATCACCAGAATGGATTAAGATATCACCACCTGGTAAATCTGCTTCACATAGTTCGTGTTTAGTATGTGTATCTGATATAAATGTAATTCTATTCTTCATCTGACTTTAAATTTGAAAAAGTTCCATTGTAATAATTAACAGTTATTCCTAATATTGGTAAAAAAACTTGATAATATCCTATATCTAATAAATTAGGAGTAGAATTTATAACAATATGAGATATGTTATCTTCAATTAACATTTCATTAAATTCACTAGCCAAAACTTGAGTAGCTATAGTTTCTATTAAACCTTTAATCATAACCTTTTATTTTTAATAATATAAATATACGAACAATAATTCAGATATCCAAATTTTTAATTAAAGTTTTCTGAATTCTGGCTTTAATATTTTCCAAATTGATTGATTGATATCTTTACCATCCAAAAGACCAAAAAGTAGCGATGGATGATTATATCTTTTAGCTTCTTCCGCAAATCCTTTACGGTTAGTTGAAACTACCCGGTTAGTAATATCAAGGAAGTAAGACATATAATCTTTTTTGATGTTTTCAAATCTGATAGATAAGTCTTTAACTACTTCATTTACTTTATCGTAAAACTCATCAGGAACATCTTTCAACAAAGTATCCATTGAACCACCATTTGCCAATACTTCCCATACTGCAGTAGTAGAAAGGTTAGTCATTACTCGATGTAATCTGATATACTCTTCACCTTTCACTTTCATTCTATCTCCATTTGAGAATCGAACTACAAAGCCCTCGTGGTTATCTTCAACCATACCTTTTAATGTAGAGTAATCTGAGATACCATCATATCTTTTTACTACATCACAATTAGCACCACGTGCAATTAGTTTCAAGGTTTTGTATATTGCTTCAGTTCCATCATCAGTTCGGATTGCACCTAACAGAGTTAAGTTATCTTCATCACCATAATCTACCACAATTCTGTTCCAACCTGCAGTAAATTCAAAAAGATAAGTGATACCAATTGAAAAGTTATGCTCTAATTTATCAAAGAAGATTTTAGATGCAGCAACTGCTTGGTCTGATGTGAATGAACCTCTTGTTGCTACAACCCATACACCATCATACCAAAATAGAATGATAAGTGAACCATCCATCTTTTCATAAACCTCAAACTCAGAAGTTGGTGTATGTTTACCTTCTTCAATATTAAAGAATTTACGGAATGGTCTTGCCACAATGTTACCTTTATCATCGGTTACTAAACCTCTACAAGACAAAGTAACTTCATCCCACAAACCTTCATATTGAACCTTTTCAGTATAGTTCCAAATAGTTAAAGGTAGGGTTGGATGAGTTTGTGAATACAATAAACCATCTGATTGGTATTTATGTAGAGTTTCTAAGTTCATAACCTTTTAATTATATGTAAATGTAAGAAAAATAATTCACATATCCAAATTTATTCTGTTAATTCATTTACAAATACGAATAATATAAGTGCTATAAACCAAAACCAACCACTTATATTAGAAAATATCCAACCTATAAATAATATAACTGTTGAAAAAAATAGTGACATGGCTAATCCGTTTAAAATTTTATCTATCATAATAAACTTGTTGGTAAATAAAGTAAAGTTTCTAAGTTCATTTTTTTATACAATGTCATCAGAAAACTGAGAGGTTATAATACCTATTATTAGTAAAATCAATCCAAACCAACTATTTCCATGACCTACTATAGTGTCTATTCCTATAATTATAGAGGCTACAAATGATGATATACTAATACCTGTCATCAATCTTTGAAAATTTGTTTTCATAACTCTAAACTTGTTGGTAAATAAAGTAAAGTTGGGTTCTTCTTTTGGATATCGATATCAGGGTAGTGTTTCTTAAACTCCATCACATCAAATCTTTCAGTAATTAAATGTACTCCGCTTTTAGTTGGAATAGTTATGATAATTTTACTACCTAAAGGTCTACATAAGCGATCAATTACATATGTAATTTTACCAATCTCTATAATATCCTTAGTGTCAATATCGACGATCCAACTCTTTTCATAAGTTTTCAATTGACCTACAACTGAATCAAAAACGTGTTGTTGATTGATTTGACCACTCTCTACTCTGTCTACAATTGCCTTAATCATATTCATTGCCACATCTTTATGGTTTTGTTTTTGAATATGAATGTAAGCTCTTGCCTCAAACATTTCACAAAGTTGTTTGATTTCATCATATCTTTTTTCAAGATACTCAATTGAACCAATTGTGTATGTTTTAATAGTTCTTACTGATTGGTGGTTACTTTTATCGGTAGTTTGGTCTTTCTTACGCTTAAATACATAAAGCATATAGAAATCACCTTCATTCTCAAAATTGAGTAATGATTTTATTAAATTTATGTTGTCAATCATAACTTATTTTTTAAATTGTTCAAACCATTCTTTAAAAGTTTTAACAGGCACGTTTGTTTTAAATAAATAATCTTGATAATCATCCATTAATTTATACATTGCTTCCTCACTATACATCTTTTCAGCTTGCCATTTGGCACCAAATTCAGCACCATTTAACCAATCATTAGACATTAACTTTCTATTAGCTATTTGTAAAAGTGTTTCTTGTTCATTATCAAGTAAAGCTGCTATTTCAAAAATTATATCACAAGAATTTTGTTTAGGTTCTTCTTTTGGAATGATGATTTTGTAATCATATTGCCAAATACCATCCTTAAGCCCTGTGGTTTGATAATATATTTCAATAAATTCACAACTAGGATTCTTAACAAACCATTCTAAAAACTCATCATTAATAGCTTGTACACCATCTTTGATTAAGTCTTGGTCTGTTGTTAGGATGATTTTTTCCCAATACCTATTTGAGTATTCCAATGAATATTCAGGTAAATCTGATGGTTTAAAAATTTCTACACCATTTATTACCCAACAATTCCTATCTTTAACTTCTTCATAAGAAGTAATGTAAATGTGTTGGTATCGTTCTTCATCTTGTATTGGTAATACCTCTTTACATAAATGATATTTATTACTAAAAAATCGAACTAACCTACTTGGTTTATCTGTTGGTAATATGTGTATGTTTTTCATAACCTTTTTAATTTATACTTAAAGATAAGAAAAATAATTGAGATATCCAAATTTATTCTGTTAATTTTCTGGTAAAAGAATAATATTTGTGTCAATTGGATTTGAAAAACCCACTCTCATATGATGTCCAAAGATTTCCATCAATTCCCATAATTGAAAAGTAACATATCCATCCTTATCTTCCTTTTCTTTAAGATGTTTTAGTTCCTGTTTTTCAATTGATGGTGAGAATTCACAGAATTGGTTTTCATGGTCTAACCATTGTTTGTAACCTGATTCGGTTACTTTTACTTTTACTTTCCAGTTAAGGTTGAAGTTAATAGGTTGGTTATCAATTTCAATTAAATCAATAGCCTTGGAAATTGGTAGAAAACCTTTACCACCATTTTCTTGAAATGCTAATTCTGGGTATCTACCTTGCTCTGCTTCGTGTTTTAATAACTTTAAAGCATATTGAAGTGCATCTTTAATTTGTTTCATAACTAATCCAAACGTATTTCTTGAAAGTTAATATTAATGTTGATATAAAGTTCACTTAATTTTTGTAAGTCATCTATTGAAATATCAACAACTACTTTATCTGAGTAGTAATATTCATCATATGATTTTCTCTGTTCAAATGAGTTTTTAAGATGAGGCCAAACTGATAGCACATCTCTTACCATATCACCGCTTATAATACCCTGTTTAAAACATAGTTCTCGTCTCATCCTTATCTAAGTTTTAATTCAAATCTCTTTTCCATTTTATCCAAAGTCTCATCAGGTACTCCGTGTTCGTTGACTCCACCGTGACGGTTCTCAACTACTAATGAGAATACTACATAACCATACTTTTCAGCCAATTCATAGTAAGGTTTCATTTCCCATTCTTGGGTAAATGTATTTGAAACAATAACTGTATTAAAGCCATAAGGTTTCATATATTCTTCAGCCTCTTTTCTACACCACTCATGTGCTTCCTTTAATTTAGAAGCATCAAAGTTGTATTCACCTTTATCATTAATGAAGAACATATCAGCTTCAACATGACAGGTCGTTTCTATTGATAATGATTTCGCCAATGTTGATTTACCGCTACCTGGCAATCCGCGAAGTAAGAATAATTTTTTCATAACCTTTTTAATTATACATTAAAGATAAGAAAAATATTTCACATATCCAAATTTTTTTTGTGAAACATTATTATTTGTGAAACATGTACTTAATAGATGTTATAAGCAATCTATAAGATTTATTTGTTAATCGATTTCATGATGGTCTGAAGGTAAACTCAACTTCTTAATTGGTTGTTTACTCATAATTTGTAACACTTTATCCATACTGATAGGATACAATCCGTTACCATCAACACCTACATCCATCGCCTTGCCTTCAGCTAACCTGTCATATGATGGTAAATGAACGTGCCCATGTAAATGAATAAAGCCAGCATTCATATCAATCCAACTTGCGATTGGGAAGTGCATACATACAAAATTGAATTTATCAACTCTACCATTACCGCTTGGTCGTCTTACATTCAATACCAAATAGTGATGAACTGATTTAAACAATTCAGCAACACCCCATTTGTTTTTAGCAATGTGGTGGTCGTGATTACCTAATACTATATGGATATTCTTACAATTAATTCTATTTCTGAATCTTTGAATGTTGAAAAAACCACCAAATGACCAATCACCTAAATGGATTAGGATATCATTCTCACCAACCGTTTCATTGATGTTGTTTACCAATGTATCATTCATTTCCTCCAATGAATTGAATTGACGAGTATTTCGATCGGCAGGCACCCATTGAGTGGTAGCACTACAGATGTTGCGATGTCCGTAATGAGTATCTGATGTGAAGAATAATCTTTGTCCTTTTTCTAATACTAATTTCATAACCTTTTTATTTTATATTTAAAGATAAGAAAAATATTTCATATATCCAAATTTTTTTTGTGAAACATAGACTTAATAGATGTTATATTCAATTTTTACTTTGATAAATAGGTAATATGAAACATCTAACACTCTTGTCAGAAATTTTGTCTAATCTATCAATCAAAAAATCTTCAGCATCTTCAATAGTTTCAAAACCATCTTTAATTAATTCACCAACAAGATTTCTTGCCCCATTGTTCCAAGTTGATGTTTTTGTTTCAAACACCGCAAATTCTTTTTTATGTTTCATAACCTTTTTATTTTATATTTAAAGATAAGAAAAATATTTCATATATTCAAATAATTTTTTACTTTAGTTTGAATTCTTAAAATATCTTGCTGTGATATGTTATAATGATTTTTTAATGCTTCTGTAAATGAATACCAAGTTTCTTTAGTAATTGGTTTTAAATCATGACCATTGTCTGAATTATCAAATGGTACGGGACAACTACAACCACTGTCAGTGTCCCACCAAAGTGTATTATCATCAAGTTTTTTCCATATTGCAAACATATCAAATTCATAAGAACCTGCTGTATCAATATCTATAAAAATTTCTAAATTACACTTTTCGGGTGAATAATACGGGTTATCGTTAAATTTCATTTTATTTCCATTTTGAGATTGTAAACTTATCACATACTTCTTGTTCGAATTTAAACTCATCTATGAATTTTACACATCCATTTTCAATTGAGTATTCTGATGTAAGGTATGAATTATACCCACCATTATAATCTGGTACTTTAATTTCATAAACAGGTTTATTATCTGAAAAGTTACCAATTATTAATCTAGCTTTGAATAACATTGAACCTATAAATATCAATGTTATTATAGCAAAAACCATTTTAAATATACCTTTATTCATTATCCTATAATTTTTAAATTGATTCCACTTAATTCATCACCGATAAAATCATTCATTTCATATACTGAATCAAAATATTTAGTAATTGTAGCTTGATTACTAAAATACATTTCAATATGAGGTTTATGATAAATTACACCATCTTCAACTTTATAATTTGAATTCGCTTTTAAAAATTCTTCAATTGAATTGTAATCTTTCAGAAGACTACTCATACCTACTACACACTCAGGTTTAACCTTACCCCACCATGTTTTTCTTTCTGGTATAATTTTATACCAATTTGTTTTTGATTTAACAAATGTCTCAATGTAACAAATTTGTTCTGGATTAATTGATTTCATAATTTTATAATTCTTGTGACCAATGTTGATATAGTTTAATTGTGTTTGGATTAACAGGCCATATTGGCATCCTATTAACAGTTACTTGGAATTGTCCATGCAAACCATTAACACCTGCAAATTGTAAAGTTCCAACGTATCGTTTACCTCGACTAATACATTCAATTTTTTTACCGATAAAGTGTTGGAATTTTGAATTAATTTTTATCATAACCTTTTTATTTCAAAACATAAATATACAAAAAGGGTTTGACATAGCCAAACCCTCTTACAATCATTTTATAATTTTTTTCTTAAGAAGGATCAAAAGCATCATTATAATTAAACATAATACCTTTTTGCTCCATTTCTTTAGCAATTTTTTCTAAACTAGAATTACTATAACGATAAGGCAAATCAATACCTAAAGCATTTATATCTTTAAAATTATCACTAGAACCATCTTTATATTCAACATCAATTTTATAAAAACGCCCACGTTCAGTGTAAGTAACCTCTATAGACTTAATATCATCTAAAGACTCAATCTCATACAATTTACCTTCTTTAAGGTATTTTTTTAAGTCAAAGTCTTTCATTTATTTATTTATTATTTGCTATAAATATACAAAAAAAATCAATTCAAATCAATAATTTTATGTATTTTTGTTTTCAACTGCTTTAACTCATTATGTTGGGTAAGTAAAATAGTATTTCTATAGTGTTTCCATTCTATAGGAAACCTAGTATCAACTACCCCCCCATTTAAAGACTTAATTAACTCATTCAAAGCATTTATCGTATATAAAGTATTTGAATCTTTCTTTCTATGAACTAAAATAGTATTTTCAGGCAGATTGCTTACATTACCCTGTTCTACGTTATACGTAACGGCATACTCGTCATTACTCTGAACATGAAGTATAAACATTTTATTATACTTTATATCATAAGTAGACTTTATGTAACCCACTACATTCTCTACTTCATTTAAAGTAGAAAAAGTACACACTAGTCTATTCTCCAAATCAATCTGGTTTATGGGTGAATTCCACCCCTGTTCTACGTCATACATATGACTATTTTCCATTAAAATCATAACTTATTCCTTGTTTAAATTTTACACTTAATTTATATTTTTTAAATATCTCTAATATTTCTTTTACGGTTTGTTTCTCCTCCTTATCTACATCAAACAAAAATGAATCATATACCACTAATATTAATTTAGTTTTTTTACCCCTCAAAACTCTAAATATCTCCCACATTAATTTTACATTCAAAGCCGTCTCTGTAGCCTGCAAAACATAATTCAACAGTTTTCCAGGATTCATATTCTCTAACTCACTTCTATAAAACCTATGATTTGAAATTGGTACCTCCACATAACCCCCATACTGAAATTCATTCCACAATTTATCTTTAAAAGCAGTTACTTTTCTAAAAAATTCTAAATTCTCATATTCAGTTAAAGCAGAACTATTAATTTGTTTTAGAGTTAAGATTTTTGCCTCTTCTCTATCCATCTGATAAGCTTCACTAAGAGCATCATAAATATCTCCATTATCAAAACTATAATCGACCAACCTAGATAAAATAGTAGGATGGTAGGCACTAATATCAAAATCAATAAAATAATCATTACTCGGGATAAAAGATTTTCGTTCCCCGTTATCTTTATTGAGGGCTGCATAATTTACTCCTTTGAATTTATTTGATGGTCTTGTAGTAAGTGTGTTGAGGTTGTATTGGGTGTAAACATACTCTCTATCGGTAGAGTAAAAGTACGAACTAAATTTTTCTTTATCAATTCGTATTCCACTTTTCTCCAACTTGTTGTACACCAAACAGGCTTTTGTGTTGAAAAATTCGTTGACATTTTTTCCTATATTTGGTTTTATCGCATCATAAACAGTATTACAATACTCATAGTGTTTAACAATGGGTATTATTCTATTTATATCGGTTTTGGTTTTAAATTTATTATAAAAAAAGTTATGTGCTTGTGTTGGTTGTATATACGTATTGGGGGAGGGTGGGGTGTTGTAAACAGCTTTTAATAGAAAGTAATGCATAAATTCTTTCTTATCCCTAACATATACCGTTTCAAATGCGTTTAAAATACGTTCTATCTCGCTTAATTTAAGCGATAATGTTTCACTATGGGAAACGGGTAATATAAATCCTTTAGTTGATTTTAGCGGGAAAATATAAACAGCACACACCTCATTTTCATAAGGATGTTCTCTATTATCAAAAGGAATAACTTCAACAAATACCTCTTGATATTGTTGTTGTTCAAATTCCTTTAATTGTTCTTCACTTTCAACTAACCAATACATAACTTTTATTATAGAACGGGAAGATACAAAAAGCTTGGTAGGTAACCAAGCTTAATTGTAATTTATTTTAAAAAATATTTAGAAGTTATTTACTTTTTTTTAAACATTTTTCCTTCTTGATATTTAGGATAAGAAGTTTTAAAACCCGATTCATCACTTTTTATTACCCAAGCAGGAATGTTATCTGGAAGGACATTGCCAGAAAACATAAAGTTACCTTTCATAAGGGTTTCTCCAGTAATGGTACCATCCATCCAACTATTATCACTTTTAGAAAAAAATGAGATTTTATCACCAACTTTTACTGTTGAAGATCCGGATTCTAACTTATTGAAAAGAGCTTCAGTATCTTTTAAGTATTCTTGATGCTCTTCGTAATCTCCACTAACGTCAACATCAGAATCCCAATCTGCTTGTTTTTCATATTCATCTTCTATAAAATCCATAACAGAATCCTTATTCCATCCTGGGTTAGCTGTTTCCATTTCTTGGTAAAAGGTAACTTCTTTTAATAAGCGACCTTCAGCTAGGTATTTTCTTAAATCAAAATCTTTCATTTTGTTATTTGTTATTTGTTATTTGTTATTTGTTATTTGCTATAAATATATGAAAAAAAATTAAAATAATGTAATATTATTAGAAATATTTGCAGAATCTATTGACTGAATTGAATCTGTTCCTAATGCTATTCCTGGGTTAAGTAGTGGTTGTTCTTGTTCTACATAATCTTCTCTCAGTACTAGATTAATCCCTTTATTAGTATGATTTTTTCCTGTCATTACTTGCCCATCAGACATTATATGATAAAATCCTGTGTAAGATTGACCATTACTTGCTATTACATAGGTATTTCCTTGGGTATATAAAGCATATAGTTGATTAAAATTACCTTTAAAGTATTCAATAAAACCTTCTAATCTTTCCCTACGAGCTAATAATGATGTTTGGGTTTCATTAGTTTGGTAAGCTTTTGCTTTATCTCCACTTATTTGCCAATTTAATTTTAATGGTTTGTATAATTCAAATAGGTAAGTTGGATCTTGTGAAAATAATTTATCATAAGTTTCTTTATCTATTTCTAAATATTTTTTCTCATTTCGTTTTTTAGCAAAGTACCTTACAAATGATTCGTTAATGTAGTCTTGAGGTTGTGGGGTTGGAAATATATTTTGGGGGATATTTTTTACTTGATCCGAATTAATATTTTTTAAAATTAAATATTTATTTGATCCAATAATAATGTTATTATTTGGAATTGAAAATAATGGTCCTGTTTCTTCTATAGAGGAACGAGGTATTAATAGTATATTAGGACCATCCTCTGGGGTTCTACCTGTGTAATTTTCCCCTTTAGAGGTTTGATAGTAATATCCTTTATAGGGTTGGTTATTATCACTCCTAATATATTTTTCATCCTCAGTATAGAGATTTGTTTTTATTTGAGATTTAGGATAATACATCTTATACTGTATAAATTTCTATTTGATTATTTTGAGCTAAAGCTATAGATTCATTTAATGCAGAATTACCTTCAGTACCTTGACCCCAAGACAAATGGAAATGTTGACCTGTTGCTGCTGCTGAAAGATCTTTATATTCATCTAAAAATCTTACAAACCCATTACCACCAGCAGCAAAACCTTGCAATATTTTTTTAACATTAGCTATGTTTGTAGGATTTGCAGGGAGTATTGTAAAATCAATACTATTTCCTTTTATATGTCTACTATTGGTATTTAATTGTTGGTGATACCTATCATTACCTCCAGTAACTACTATATTAATAGTTGGGTAAGAAATTTTTATTTGATTAAACACAGCAATAGCTAAATCAGCCATTTCAGTTGTTATATCTCCTCCATTTGAAATTTCTTCTCCTTTTTCTAGATAATCCAATTGTTTTAAAGTTTCTCTTAAACGATCTGCATTAGGGGTTGGACCACTAGGTGTTAAATTTTCTTGTGAAGAAATATTAGTTCTTCCTAAAGATGCTCCTACGGATGTTGATGTTAAAACTACACTATCCGTATTACTTTTAGATTTAACAAATTTAGGAACAGATAAACTATCAATAGAAGTAGTCCAAATATTATTAGATATTCTATGAGAAATCCCCTTAATTAAAAATGTTAAAGTATCAGATATAGGATGAGGTAAAAATCTACCATCAGTTTCAAATTGTTGTAAAATAACAGGACCTGAAATCCCATCTAAAGTTAAATTAAGATTTATAGGTAAAAATCCTTGTTGAGTAACTCCTATAGTTTTACCATTATTTTTAGTTTCCTTTTCTATTTTAATTTTTTCCTTTTCATATTGTATTAACGATTTTAAACCTGAAGTATAGGAATCAATTTCATCAATTTTAATGTTAGCATCATTATATGCATTTAATAAATTTACATAATTACTTAACCCATTTTTATATTTTTCAAGTAATTTTTTTTCAGGATCCTCTACATCTTCAGAATTTGAATCCTCTTTATTATTAATTTCTTTCTTTTCGGGAATCACCCTATCTATTAACCCTCTATTCCAAGAAGCAAAAGCTGTAGCATCCATCCCTTTTACAATTTCTCCTGAAGCTTGGGCCCCAATAGTAATCATACTAGCTAAATCATTTGTAATTTCTGTTTTTAGATTAAAAGATTTAACAAATCCTGCTTGGGGTGAAAGAGAATTTATACTATTATAACCAAAAAGTTGGAAAGGGATATTAATTTTATTTAATCCTAATTTGTCTAAAATTTTATCTTTTTGAGGCAAACCACCTTCTTCAATAATAGATAATAAATTAGTTCTTTCATCTATAAAAGGGGTTATAGAACTTAAATTTCCTAAACTTACATTTATTGATTCACATATTTTTTCTAAAATTTTATATACAGAAACATTACCAGTTTTATTGTCTATATTTTCTAAAAGAATTTGAAAAACAAAGTCTACATTTAAGAAAATATTCATTATATCTCCTACTTCTTCTTTGAAGTTATCATCTTTAAATTTGGGTAAGCCATTTAAAATAGTAAAAATTGGTTCTTGTTTAGTTCCTAAGAGTTGAAGGGCTGCTACAGCTGGTGATAATGCAGTGATTCCTCCTAAAATAGTAACGATGGAAGTAATAAGTTTATTATTTTCTACTATATCTCCTAATTGTTTTAATTCTTCATTTAAAGTTATAATACCTGGATTTATTAAACATATATTGGGGTTGGTGGAAATAACCCATTTATTAGTTACCATATAACTAACTCCAATTCTATAATCAAATTTAATTAAAGGATCACCTTGCTTAGTATAAATTTGTTGTGTTTTTTCTAAAAATTCTAAAAGTGCAGCAAAACGTATATAAGTTTTATCACTTTCTCCAAAATCAACAGTAACAAAATCTGCACCTTCTCTTTTATCTACCTCAGAATATTCAGGTATATTAAATCCTGCTTTCTCAGCAATATCTTTTAATGATGATATATTATATGTTATAGAACTCATATTATTTTATTTTAACCCTCTAGTCCCTACAGTAGCCGCATAATATGGACTCTCTTTAGATTGTTCAACGAATTGATCAGCATTTTGAAAAGAAGCTCCTAAAAGATTTTGGGCTATTTGTTCTTGTTCTGTTAGGAATGTTCGAGATTTTTTAGCATAATAAAATAACCTAGCAATATCGTTTTTATCTCTTTCAGTTTGGATAGATTTTTCTTCTTCATTTAATTCTGAATTATCTGAATTATCTTGTATTTTAAGATTGGGTGATAAATAATTCATATTAAGAGATTCTATAACATCTCCTAAACTTACTAATTTTAAACTAATACTATATACTCCATCATTAAAATCCCAACTATAATTAGATATTTTTCCGTAAAAAGCATCATAGTTACCATTAGATTTTTCTCTTTTAAATAAAATAGATTGTAATATCTGATAATGAGTTTGGGTAACTAAAGAATCAAACATTATATCTTGCATGCTAAATCTATTGTTAGATACAAAATTACCTTCATTATCAAAATAAGAAGAATTTCCCCATTCTAATAAAACAGTATACCCTAAATGGAGATATAAAGTATCAATTATTTGAAATTGTTGATGATTAAAACATTTTATAGTTAAATTAGCTTCTCTTAAAGAACCTCTATTTTTATATTTAATTTCAACATCACCTAAAGTAGGCATCGGTTGCAAACCATATTCAGTTCCTCCTAAACCATAAGCTTTATTAGAGGTAACATTTCTATTAAAATCAATTCCTTTTCTTAAATCTTGAATAGAAGGTTGACCTACTAAAAATTGTTGACTAGTTCCACCAAAATCTTCTAAAGTAGTAGAATTATTGGCATTAGATGTACCAGCAAATAAAATATATTCTTTAGCTAATCTAGACCCTAAATAAGAATCATCTAAACCTAATGCTTGAAGTTTTTGAGTACCTTCATCATTTGAACCACTAGGATTATTTTTAATATTAACCGAAGATATTAATCTTACCCAAGCTGTTCTTCCATTAAGATAAGTTAATTGTTCAGGGGTTCTGGTTTTAGAACCATAAATTTTTTGTCTTATCTCAATTTGTTGGTTTACATATTCTTCAAAACTTTCTCCTATAATAGCCATTATTGATTTATTCTTTCAAAATTAAACATAATATTTGATAAATTAGAAGGTATACGTATCTGTTGACCCTCAGGTACTACCATTGAATTTTGTCGAAAATTTTCATTAGCAATAGAGATTACCCACCATAGTGAAGAATCTCCATAATATTCAAAAGCTAGTATATCAAATCTATCCCCTGCTTGAGAAATAACATAAGTATCATTTTCATCTAAAGGGATTTCAGGATAACGAACAGTTTTGTATGCTCGTTTATTATTATAAGTAGTTTGTGGTATATTAGAATATCTATTCATTTTAATCTAATTGAGAAGAACCTACCCCAACATTATTAGTATTAGTATTAGTTATACCATTAGCATCAGTATCATAATTATTATTTTTAGATCCTAAACCATTAGCTATTGCTATATATCTTTCAGGACCATAAGAACGTATTTCTCCATTACTGTAACTATTCCTTTGTTTTTGTGGTAAAAATTCGTAGATAGGTTGAAATTCAAATCCTGTTACTCTTATAACATGGGGTAATTCTTTAACATTAGGATCATCATTACCAAAATCATTAATTCCTATTTCAAATGGAGCCGCCATTTCCCAACCATAATTAATTCCTTTTAAAAATCCAAACTGTTCATACAAATAACCTCCTATAGTTAATTTAATAAAAGGTGCTCTCATATAACCAGAATCTGAATAATCATTCATAATGTTAGAAGCTAAAAAATTAAGCTTTTTATACATAGGCATAAGTTCTTCTTTAGATTGTGCCGCTACTGTAAATGATAATGAAATTCCTCTAGTAAACCCACTATATCTAAAGAATTCTTCGCCTCTACCAGGATATCTTTCTCCTGACCATTGAGCCCCATATGAATCAGAAAAACTATCTATGAATGCTCTAAAATGTATGTATTCAGATTCAGAAGGATTATCATTGTTAACAGAAGCTATTCTAAATTTAATCAAATCATTAACAGCTTTACCATCTTCTATTTCTTGAGCTACATTAGTACTTTTATATATAGGCAAAGCATTAATTCTATCAATAGGACCTATACCTGAACCATTAGCATAAAAAGAAACATCTTTAAAGGGGTTTCCAGGATTTCCTTGGTTAACTCTAGTATCTAATACTTTGCCACTACCCACACCTGAATATGCTAATTGGCCTGGGAGATTATATCCTAATTTTCTTCTAAGAACACTTCTAAAATCCTCTTTTATTTCTCCAGTTCCTTTTGCAGAATCTGTATCAATATCACTATCTTGAAAAAATTCTTGATTCCATACTCTAACACTAGGATTATCTCTTCTTACAGTATCAATATCTGTTTCTAATGAGCCTGATTTATAAACAGAAGTAGAATTTCTTAAAGTTGGGGAAGAATTACCTTCAATTACTCCATAGTAGTCATCGGTAGCTTGAGATAAACTAAAATTAGTTAATTGATTGTAAGTATCACTTACACCATTTGTTACTTTTAAGAATGATTCTTCATCAAATCTATTTTCTTTTAATTCTTCTAAACCGCTATATTGTTTACCTACTAAATAAGTGTTTAAACCTTCTCTTTCCTCTAATGAACCTGATTTATAAACAGAAGTATTAAAATCAAGATTAAATGTAACCCCTCCACCCGTAGTCAATTCAGGGAAAGATACAGAATCAACTAATTGAGTAAAAGTAAACCATGAATTACTAACCCCAAGAGGTGATAAAATTCCAGGACCTTCTGAAGGAATATTGGTATTAGTAGGTGTAAATGAGTATCTATAAATATTAGTTTGACCTATTCCTTCAGCTGATCCTGGACCTCCAGGGTAACTAAACAGAGTGGTTTTACCGTTTGAGAGGAATTCTCTAGCTTTTTGCAAAGCTTGTCTTAATCTACCAGGTTCTTGATTTTCAGGTTCTTCTCCTTCTCTACTAATAAAACCTAAATCTTTACTTAGTGAAACTAATCTATTATTATCAGCTTCTGCTATATTTCCAACACCCAAAGGAGGGTTAACTAAATCCCCATATTTTCTAATTCCTCCTATTAAACCTGTAGGATCAACTCCTAAAAAATTTAAATGACCTCCAAATGGGTTAACTGCTAATTGGGCTAGAGTGTTAGTAGGTAAATATACCCCTTGATTAGAGGGACCTTGACTAGCTTGTGTTCTAACCGAAGTTAAGGATAATAAATTTTGTTTAGTTATAAATGATAAACCTCTTGTTGAAGTAAAATATTTAAAAAATCTAGTTTCATCATCTGCTATTCTTTGTAATACACCTTG
>Ga0208161_1000215_pt1 | contig 32930 bp, 42 predicted proteins | sample CB_VirMetaG_3_FD_184538 | JGI IMG/M metagenome (GOLD analysis project Ga0208161, IMG submission 184538) | Freshwater to marine saline gradient viral communities from Chesapeake Bay - CB_1508_1S Viral MetaG (SPAdes) (version 4) | ecosystem: Environmental > Aquatic > Marine > Coastal | place: USA... | reverse complement strand
ACAAATAGCATTGATAGTCTGGCTCCTAGTCTTATTAGTCTGGGGGCTTCTATGGGTTTGAATATTGTAGATCACATTGGAAAATATCAAGATCCTTCTGGAGTTGTTTATCTATATCGCAAAGCTCTTTTGGATATGATGCAAGAATTTAGGGGATCTGATACAGATATAAAAAAATGGGAAGTTCTAAAAAAGTATGATATTTATAGTTTTAGAGATAATTGCGACCATGTTTTTGTTCATGTAGTGAAAAAAATTGCAAACGGTTCGTATCAAATTAGAAGGCAATGCGCTTGCTGCCATTTGACGAGCAGATATTCAATACCTCAAAAACTTTTCAAGGGTAAAAATGCATTACCTCTGTACTGGCAAAGTCCTGACAAAATTAATACATTCCTTAGATCTTTTATAACACAATTTGATTATTACGATTATATTTCTCACAATTTTGGGGAATGGCAAGAAAAACGCCAGAAAGTAATAGATCGTGATAAAAAAATATGTGTTAGATGTAGGAGGGCAGAAGGCCGAGAGGTACACCACAAAAATTACAATCGTGTCTATTTTGAAGATCTCGAAGATCTCGAACTTTTATGCACTAGATGCCACAAGATACACCACAAAATTTATAACGCTGAGGACTTTGAAGAATGATTTTCGCAATAGATCCAGGGCCGGAGAAATCCGGCTACTGTATTTTCGATCCGCAAGCTTTTAAGGTTGTGGAGTTCGGAGAACCGGATAACCAAGAGTTAAAAAGCAAAGTCAAATCATACGATGGAAAGTTTGCAATCGAAACGATAGTTTCATACGGAATGGCAGTAGGAAAAACGACTTTTAGAACGTGCTTTTTTATCGGCCAGTTGCAGCAGATGATAATTGATAAAGGCTGCGAATACGAAATGATAAGCCGACAAGATGTAAAGCTAAATCTGTGCTTTAGCGCAAGAGCAAAAGACACAAACGTCAATCAAGCGGTGCGTGACTTGTTTCCTGCTAGTGGCCGCAATGGGAAAGGGGAGCCATGCGTCAAGGGCACAAAAAAGAACCAGGGGCCGTTGTATGGATTTGCAAATCATGCGTACAGTGCGCTTGCTATTGCTTTAACTAGTTGCGGAATTGATGGAATGGGCGATGCATAAAACATGTCCTTACTGCGGTGAAACTTTCGAGCGCAAAAGAGAAAGCACTTGGAAATGGGAGAGAAAAAAATACTGCAATAAAAAATGTAGTTCGGCAGCGTACAGAATGACAATATACGAAGTCGGTAGATGGAGGATGAGATGAGCGAAGAATTTAAGAAATGGTCTGAAGAATTTGATAAAAAAATGGCAAAGCTACAAGCAAGAATTGAAAGACTTGAAAACAGTATGCACGAAGATCCGGAAAAGCAATTGAAATTGTGGAATATCTGGAACAATGAAAAAACCGACGAAAACTAGAACCATTCTAGAACTCGCCGGTTTTCTTTATTTCTCAAACCTCTAGACCACAAAATTTTTGAGAAATATTGTTCTTTGGCATGTATAAATTTTAACACGAATTGAAGTAATGAAGTATCAAAATTGCAGCACTTGTGCAAGAACAAGAATTAAATGTATTTGCCCGAATGGGTTTACAGTATCAAAGAAATTAGGGAAGGATAAGCTCACTAGCCAGAACAATAACGTTATTCAGCTTGTCAGAAAGTGCTAGATCTGTCACTCTGTGAAAATATTCGTCATGCACTGCTTTTTTATACTCTTCTGGATCTGAATAATCTTTTTTACTCACTCCAGAGATTGCACCGCAAAAACCGCAGTCAGCAATATGTTTAATAAACTTTGTGGGGCTTGGTAATTTCTTTTCAAAACCTTGATAAACTCTTCGAGCGATAAATTCAAAATACACCTCGACAAAGTTTTGCTCTGACTCTGGCCATAGATAAGCGTCACTCTCTTTTTCCCAGTCTGTATAATCCGCTTTTCTGTCGCATACATGAGCTACTGCTTTTCTGAATTTCAAGCCTGAGAAGTTGCGGAAGTCCTTGGCCAGTACAGAATTCCCGAAATTGCTCTCAAGTGCCCATTGTGCAACAATTACTCTTAGACATTTTCTGAATTGTGGCGAGTCCGTTTCTATGTAAATCATTAAATGCGCAACAGCTTTTAGAAAGCTTGCTGTGGCTCCTTTGTCGGCTCTCATTCTTCACCTTCTTGTATGTCTTGAACTTTTTTATCTGTCCAAGCGTTTAGGATCTTTTTCAACGAGGCAAAGACGACCACACAAACAGCGACAAGGCCACCCCATATCGCTTGTTCATTGCTTTGTATAAATTTCTCAAGATATGTCTGCGCTTCTTTTTGTGTTTCTGCATGAATTAACTCTTGTGTCTTGTTTTGTGTTTTCTGCTGCGTCTGTTCGATTTGTTGTTTATACATTTTTTTCACGCTCCTGTCTATGTCTTCTGTCATTCTCCGCTTGCCCGAACCAGAAAGAAATCATCTGGCTTACTGCTTGAATAGTTGCGCCGATTAACATTAGTACAGCCTCGGATCTTTGAAATCCATTTGGTACCGGTTGCTTGATTTCGTAAAACATCCACGCCAACAAAAGCAATATAAAACTAGATAGAAAGGGGAGAAAGTGACGCAGTGTCCAGTCATGCGAACTGGCGTAATGAGTTGCAAGATCTCTTGCACTTTTTCTGTCTTCAATAATCGCTTGAAGCTCTGCACGTTTAGATCTTTCCAACTCGATTAATGCATCAAGACTGGTTTCGGGATTGTCTAAGATGTGCTTAGAAATTGTTTCAACGTCTTTTACTCCGCCTAGATCCAGAGCTGAAGCAATAAGTCCAAGAGTTCCACCGCTGCCAAGATTGAGCGATTCTACAATAAGACCAGGCGCAACTTTACCGAGTCGCTTAGCTGTCTTGCTTACGACTTTTGCAAGCTTCTTAAATATTTTCACTAGATAACCTTAGAAGAATTTAGCAAGTGCAGCAGTAACAGCGATTCCGATTCCGACGATATACTTGATCGTATGCATGCTTGCATTCATTTCGTGCTGAGTCTTTACCAAACTTTTTACGATATGCTGCATCTCGCTGACATCGTCTGAAAGATGTTTAACGTCTTTTTCTAGCATCAAAACTCTATCCTGTATTTGCATAACACTATTATACCAATTTTTCCGCACCTTGGAGAGCCCCAAGAACGATATCTTTAGCTGATTTACTTAGCTTTTTTTCAGGCTGCTTTTCTGCAACTTCGTATACTCGCTTTTCTCTGCCGACTTCTCGCCCGTCTTGAAGATGTACGACTAGCTCTGTTACAAACTTTTTGCCGTCAAGTTTTTCCTCTTTTAACTTTGTTTTGATTTCCTTTTTCATTGCGATACCTCTTGTTCTTGCACTTCTTCGACTGGCTTCAGACTTTCTAACTCCTGCTTTGCAAGTGCCAACTCATCTTCTACAAGCTTTTTAGCTTCTACAAGTAGATCGTAATTCTCAATAGTTTTTTGATGATCTTCGTTAGCTTTTTGAAGCTCTGCGTCTTTGTCAGATACTTGCTTTTCAAGATCTGCTTTTTCTGCTTCTAGCTTTACTTTCTCTTCTCGTAAGCTGTTGCGCTCTGCGACGACTTCAAGCTGTATACCTTGCAAGCGTTCCGCTAGTGGGCCGTCAAGCTGCTCATCAGCAGACACGACTCGCCGGTGATATTCTTGAGCTATCATTTGCTCATCTCGGTACACTTCTGTCGATTCTCGTACTTGCACATCGCCAGTATGTAAAAACTCGATTTTATTGATGTATTGCTTTTCTGTTAATGCCATTTTTTATGCTCCTTAGCTAGTTTCGTAAGTCAAGCCGAAATATATATCTGATACTCCGCTTGTCAAATCTGAAACAGTCAAACCACTATTACTTAATCCGCTTTTATTTTCAATGATCGAAACATGACTAGCACTACCCCCGATTTGAGCCACACAATAACCCGAAAAAGTAACCGAATCGAGCCGAACTGCTCCATATTTTGCAATTAGTCCGGCATTTTGAAACGGTAAGTTTCTAATCACTAAACTATTTGTAGAAGTCATCCCAGATGTGTTTATATTTAATGCGTAGCAATGCACTGTAACAATTCGCCCAACTTTGGTATAAGTTCCGCTAAAGCTACCTGACGCAGTATTTCCACCGCTCGACGCATCAGCTACAACTGGACCCCAAGTCCCTTCCTCATAATCGTCTAAAAGCTGACTAGTCACAGATCCAGAAGCGACACCAAAATCAATCCCTTTGCCTGCGGTGCCTATAACTAGGTTGCCTGTGGATACTTCGACGTTGCCGTCAGAATCAATAACCATTCTATTGACTGAATTAGTCGTCCCATTCGCAGTAGTTCTATTTGCATTACCTAATTTAAGCGTTCCTCCGTCCGAGGAAATATATTGCATGGGCCTCGAAGCATCTGCAATTCCAGAATCGTCAAGCACTAAAACACCTTCCGTACTTCCTCGAACTACCGCACGTCCTCCTGTAACATCTAAACGATATCCTGTAGGAGGCGCATTCGTTCCGATGCCTACGTTGCCGGAGGAGTCAATCGTTAATCTGTTTGATCCTGCGCTCCAGAGCTGCATAGAATCATCTGAATGATTGTATCTGATATATCCTCTCTGAGATGCATCTGCATCTGCGAAATCGATTGCAGAAACATGACTTGAACTCGCTTTGATTGTACAAATCGTGTTTGATGTGGAATTCATCTCTAAAATTGAATTTGGCGAACTCGTTCCGATGCCGACATTTCCGTTAGTTCTCAAGAAAAGTTGGTTACTTCTATTTGAAAAAGTCCCTAATGCTAAAGATTGTTCCGAACCTCCAGATGAATAGTTCGTATATATTTGTTGAGATGAGTTTCCATCAGCAGGTGATATACTTATTCCTTGATTCGTTAAATAGTTATACTGAGAACCTTTCACCTCTAATAAATTACTAGAACTGATACTAGAAGAATTTCCAATTAGAACAGCTCCGGAGGAGTTGATTGTTACCCTTTTTTGATTATTTGTCCAAAGAACTAAATCATTGTCATTTGCACCTACAAGGGGCGGTGTAGTTGTGCCGTCATCCTCAAAAGAAATATATGCATCTTCGTCGCTGCTGCTAAATTTTGCTACCAGATTGCCTGTGCTTGAATCAACGTGCAAAGGCGCATCGGGGTCAGTCTCTCCGATGCCGACTTTGCCGTCTGCGTCTATTCTTAACCTTTCTACAGCATCTGAAAAACTGCCGGAGCTTCCGTTGACTGTACCTATAGATATCTCACCGCCTCGAATAGTTGTTGGAAAGCTTGAATTAGTATTTACGTCTTTGACGTAAATATAAGCACCTAAATTTGTGTTCCCATCTCTCGTAACAAAATAAGATTCTAAACCTCCGGCGATGTATTCGTTTGCATCGGTTCTTGCTGTTCTGTAAGTTTGCTGAATAACTGGATTAGCGTCGAATATATTTAATTTCGCATCCGGCGCACTCGTCCCTATCCCTACATTACCACCGTTGTAAACCAAATCACCGGCAGTTGTTCCGCTCTCCCATTGACCTTCGTATAAGTCTACCGTCCAACCGTAAGTGCTTTGAAAGATACAGCGAATCAATGCGCCGGTGCTTTTGCTAACAACGTCAGAAGCTGCGCCGTTTATGTTCTGGCTGTTCCTACCGATCGTTAGGTTGTTAGTTCCAAAGCTGCGCTTTTGATCCATCAATAGCAGTTGATCGCCTGTGGATGGATTGAGCGGTAGAGTGACTGATACAGCTGCGCTTGACGTGTCGATCATATATAAAAAGTTTCGAGCTGCTGTGAAATTTGCATTTTTGAATTCAACAGTTGCGTCGAAAGTAGACGAATTAATAAAGCTGATAGCAGAATTCATTTCCGACACAAAAGTGTTTTTTATGTGATTAAAAAGTGCCGGTGCTTCGGTTTCAAAATTCGGGTCTGAAGTCGCCGGTACGGTTGGTAAATTGCTAATAGTTGGGACTGTCACGATTGATATCCTCCAATGCTCGAAATATTGAGCGAATAACCGAAGCGGTCTGGACGATTCCAAGTCACCGCTGGCTTGCGTTCAATTTTACCATAAAGTAATAGTTGTGAAATAAAACCATCTGTATTGCTTGGCTTTAACACAAATACTTTGTAGTCTGAATTGTTGTATTTCCATAAGTTTTCTAAACCGATTGCTTCTTGTCGAGAGCATGAAACACTTGCAGTAGCGTTAAAATTTACAGGTCTAATTACTTGATTAAGCGAACCGTTAGAGCTTTTACGGTATATCGAATTATCTTCTATATTTTTACTTGTGCCATACTGAGCAACGCCAAAACTGCGCCCGATTCCGGCAAACACAAGGCCTATGCTCGGATTGCCTGTGCTCTTTGTGATTTGTACTCGCATGGTTGCATCTGTCAAAATGTCAGTGAGCTGCAAATAATACTTGTCGATTAATATAGATTGACCAGTGAAGTAATCGGTGTAAGTCTTACAAAACGAAAAACTGATAGTTTGATTCACAACACAATCACTAGTGTTAAAGCGTACAATCTTCACCGCTTCACCTGCCGATTCTGTAACTAAACTAGTTTCGGCGATTGTTAGACTTGTGGCGGTAGGAGTACCGGAAACTGTAAAAAGTCCGTTATTCGCTGAATTTTGGAATCCATACACCGCTATTGTGTCGCCGTTTGAGAAGACTGAAAGGTCTACGCTACCCGAAGCCGAGAAAGTGCTCGGATTTGTTGCGCTTATCGTTGTGCCTGATTCTACTGGCACTGTGGAGTTATGATCGACGATTTGTAATATTCCTTGTTCTGCGGAAACATTGAAAAATGAAACAGTATCAATCGAACCGCAAGATATTAATATGTCAGAACTCGTTGAGCTGCTTTTTGCGATTTGCATCGGCTGTTTATTTATTGCGTTTTCTTTTGGGTAAACTGGGTCTTCATTGCTCATCGCAACAACAGAAACTAAATTATTTGTTTTAACTATCTGCATTTTCTAATCTCCAAAAGTTATGTTCTGCGCTATTCCTCGAATGGTTGTTTGACCGCTTGAAAAGTCCCAAGCTATTTCTTGGATGTGTAGATCTCCGCTAATCCAATCAGTAAATTGCACCCGTTGGCCTGGAAATATCGAACTGTCTATTCCTTCGCCGTCAATTGTGTAAACAATCTGAATTCTGTCCCAGTCTAAAAAAAGATCCTTCTTTTTTGTCAGTGCTGTTGTTATAGCACTTGCATTCAAATCAAATGCCTGTACTGTTTCAGTTGTGCCCACGTCGATACCGGTTGTAACTTCCGTTTTTGTCTCTAGATTCAAAACGCTTTGAGGGCTTGCAATTGCTATTCTCTGGATCCAGTTACTAGCAAAAGAAAATAAAACATCTTTTGTAAGATAGCTTACGCCCTCATCACGATTGATTGAATACTGATCGAGCGATTTACTACTTGAATATTGCTCTTTGTCGATCAAATACATTAATTTAGCTGCTCGATCAAATATAAATATGTGCTCGTGATATGCACAAATTCCCTTCAAAACATCGAGTATTTTTTGCTGAGTTACAAAACCATAATTAATCGCTGCGGTTGCGCTTGAGTGCTCTTTACTGAATCCATAGTAGCCTTGAAGCGTTACGGTGTTTCCTGCTGACTCATCTACAAGCGTACCGGTCACGACAACATAATATCCAGACGCATCGACTGAGCTGATTCTATAATAACCGTTATTCGACGTACTTCCAGATATCTCTATTCTTTGACCTGTGATATCGGTATCAGCTCCTGTAAAACCTAGAAATATCGGACTTGTGGAGCTTATACGCTTTGTTGATGCTGTGAAGCTTATCGTATTGTTGATAAGCTTTTGATCTCTGACTTGAACAAGCCCCGAAAGGGTTTCGGCTAAAGTCTCTAGCGTGTTGTATTCGCCTTGAATGTCTATCGAAATCTCATTAACTGGTGCTAGTCCTTGCAAAGTGAAATTAAAAGCAGTTGACTCGAAGTCGTCGTATGCCGGATCTGCTGCTCCGTGGTGTGACCAATCTGTATTATTTGTATTCGCTCCTGTTGGGCTCATTGTCGCTGTTCCGGCGTTGTTTGTTCTTGTGTAATGATAATCGCCGTAATTTATGTCCTGCGGATAGGTGTAACTAGTCGTGACATTTTCAAAAGCTCTATATTGTGCACCCTCATAAACTGCCGTTAAAGTTGTGCCTCCTGTGTAATATTCTAAATTATTGTCGTCTTGCAATAGGGGGCTAAAATTATTTAATGTACCTATAACCTTTGGCAGTACTCGCCCTTGAGTAAAAGAACTCGGGTTATTGATATCCTGCGCCGGATCAAGCCAATCAGAATCATAGATATCTGACTTGAGTTGAAAAACTATCGAAAGCTCGTCAAGATCTCGGATGATTCCCTTGACATTATCAAACAAAACAAAGCTGTCGAATTTAACGTAGAATTCAAATAGTTTTGTTTTATCGGACAAGTCGAAAATAGTCTGGCCGTCTTCGCCTAGTAAGCCTTTTCGCTTTAACGTTACTGTTCCATCGTTCAGCTTCACAAATCCGCTATCCTCTGTATAACTCACCTCACCGAAGTTTATAATTCCGCAAAAAAAGTACTGTGTGGTTCCTCTCTGGTCTTGATAATAACCGTCTGGATCAGAGAAGAATTCGATCTTTTGAATAGTTATTTCAAGTCCTGCTGATTGCGTTGTAAGTGCTGCGCCGTCTACCACTAAAGCAGATGATGAAACGGTTACAATCTTACGCTGCACGTCATTAGCTGCGTTTAGGCTGCCCTTAATTATGATCTTGTCGCCGACATTGAAGCCGGAAAAATCATTTGCACTTGTTGCAATTGAATTGCCGGAAAAGCTAACTGTGGAGCTAGTATAAAAGTCTTGTTTGCATTCTAAATGTATCATGCGCTTAAGCCTCTGTATCTCTGCAATTCTTCGCTGACTTTTCTAGCATTTAGGTAGACCGTTGGATCTCTTTGGTCTCTTAACTGCTCAAGTATTAGAGATAATAGCTCGATTGTTCGGGCTGTGTCGTAGCTCGGAGCCTCGGACATAGGTGCGCCGTATTTGCTACTTGCTCCTGTGCTGCTTAAGTAACTACGTACCGCCGGTGCGTCATCTTGTCTTATTACCATCTCGCCCCTGTGAAGCATTGCAGGCTGAACGGTTCCGTTAATGTTCCAGGCTCCCTGTGCGAATGGTCTAGATGTGATACCTAGTTGCTGAGTTTTACCACCGGCAAAATAATCATATATGTATCTGGTCGTTTCTGTCGTTCTCCTGCTGTCGTAAATATTAGAGCCTAAAGTATTAGATATCTCTTCGCCGAACTCATTTTTTGTTATTGTTCCAACGAGCGCACCAAAAGAATTATAAAAACTTTGTACTGTTCCGGCTGCCCTTTTTATATACGCCTCTTGCCCTCCTGCTGCTATTTTTATGTCACCATCTCCGGCAACAATAGATTGCAGTATTCCACCGGCTTGAGTAAGCCCTTGAAGTTTTCCATTTGTTTCTACGTATTGACCAAATGTTTCTATTTGTTCAAGTTCTAACTTCTTTTGTGTGTATTCGTCTTTTTCCTGATTTAACGCCACTTTTAATGCGTTAGAATCTGCTAGTATTTTACCGAAAATTTGCTCTGTATTACTTGCGATTGCTTGTAAGTTGGTATTTGCTACGGATATTGGATTCGTTGTCGATACAAGCGTATTGGATAAATCTGTCGTCTCTTTCTTAGTTTCTTTTGTAGCTGTAGAGTTTTCGTCTAGCTGAGTTTCTAAACTTGCGAGAGTTTCCGCAAAGGTTCCGGTTTTTGTTTTTGTTGTTGTGCTTGCTGTTCCTAGTCCATCTATTGAGCTGTTGAGCTTTCCATCGCCTGAAAGCGCACTTGTTGCACTGTCGCTTTTTGTCTTGAGTCCTGCTAGTGAACTGTTAAGGTTTCCATCGCCAGAAATTGAATCCTTAGCTCCTTCGCTGCTCGTTGTTAAATTCTTTGTGGCTTCATCCAGAAATGCAAAGCTTGTTTTCAACTTGTTTAAGTTGTCTTCAAAAGTTGTTGGGTCTGCTGCTGCCATTGCAGTTACTAAATTAGCTGCAAGGTCATCAAATTCTTTTTTGACATCGTTTTGCATTGACTCATAATTTGCATCATTGCCGAAAACTGTTTTGGCTTGCTCTAAGAATGTCTTACTAACATTACTGAATTGTGCAATGAGTTCTTGATCTGCTTTTGTGATCTCTGAGAAATCTATTTTGTCAATCGCTGCACTAGTTGCTTCAAACTGCTTTTTCAGTAAATCAAACTTTTCAACTGGTATAGCTCCGCTGATATCCCCAACTGTTAAATCGTTCAAATCAGCTAGAACAGAATCTAATATTCCACCGATTCCTTCTGCGCTGCTTTGCTGTTGGTTCAATGCCGATTGCTGCTGTGCTGCTATCTGTGTCTGAAGTCTGTCAACCGCTTGCACCTGTGCGAAATACTGCTCTGATAACTTGATGCGCTCCTCAAGCTGCCCCTCGTTTAGGCTTGCAAGCTCTACCGATAGATTGCGTAACTCTTGTTGAGCGTCTGCAAGCTTGATATCAAGTGAAACATCTTTAGTTATAAAATCAGTGATCTGCTCGGAAAGTCGCTCGTAACGTGTTAACAGGTTGCTCAAGTTTGAACTAGATTGAGTTGTCTGCTGTACACCTCCACCAAAACCGCCGAAGCTCATTGTTTGTGTTGGCTGTGTGGCTCTTGGTCTTGCTGCTTGCGTGACAATTGAAAAGCCTTGTGACTTAACATAATCTGACCAGTCGCTCCCGAAGCTTGAACCGGCAGGAAATCGGCTTGCTCTTTCTACTACTTCTGCTGCTTGCGCTTGTGCTTGTATTGCTTCTATTTGTGTTTTTGCTTGTCTTTCTATTGCTTGAGTTGTTCGGCCTGTTGCAATTTCCTGTTGCTTTTGCGCTTGTGTAACTTTCTTTATTGCTTCGGTTGCTTTGTCGTTCTCTGTGTTTAGATCTTTCGTTTTATCTGTTAGATCTTTCGTTTTCTTGGTTTGGTCGCCTACTGCTTTGGTTTGATCGTCTACAACATCTCTGTTGTGATCTATTGCTTTAGTTTGTTCTTCTGTTGTTTTTTTCTGGAGTCTTGCTGCTTTATCTAGATCCAAATAACCCTTGTCGAGTCGTTTTATTGCTGCTGTTGTCCTGTCTGCAAAACCGCTGATATCTTCGCCTAAAGTTCTAAGACTGTTTTTTGCGCTATCGGTTGCGTCCTCGATTCCTCCACGCAAAGCAGTAGCGAATGACTCCGCTTCTGTTAAATTACCTGTTAGTCCTGCTTTCAACAATTGACCAAAAGTGACTAATATACTTGAAGCATCTCCGAAGCCTTCAGCCCATGTCGTTATAAAACCTGCATAGACTCTCGTAGCTGTGCCTATTGTGTCTATGATGAAGTTAAAACCCTCGCCGAGAGTGAGCATAACTTTACCGGCAAATGAGAAAGCTTCTGTTAATCCGGTAGTTTTGCCGGTTAAATCTTCAACTTTTCCGGAAGCATCGGAAGTTTTACCAACGATATTTGTAAACTGCTCGACTATTATCTTGCCGACTTCTACAACTGCTCTAAAGCTCTGCTCATTGTTCTGAATGCTCTCGGTCAAGCCGTCGATGAATATTTTTAGATCGTCTCTAATTAAATCTTCGAAAATACTAATTCGAATACCTTCAACCGCAGAGCTTAACTTTGTGAATGAGCCTTGCAGCGTGTCCATTTGCTTTTTGGCTATCTCGTCGGCAACGTCACCCACGTTTTTAAGTTGGTGCGCCATTTCCTCAACTGCTGCGATTCCTCCGCTTTGCTGTAAGGTCAATAATGCGCCTCCGGCTTCAGTGCCAAAGATAGCTATCATATCCTTGCTGCTTGCACCTGCTCGCTCGAGATCTCTGAGAGTTTCAACCAGATTTTGGCCTACTTCTACATTCAAAGATCTAAGCGTATCCGCTGCTTTTTTTGTCGGGTCAATAAGTGTTGCCATCGCTTGACGCAGTGCTGTACCGGCTCGAGTGCCAGATACTCCGGCATTTCCGAATATCCCTAGAAATCCGTTAAGCTGCTCAAAACTAACTCCGGTAGTTGCTGCAATACCTCCGGCATAACTTATCGAACTCGCCAAGCTTTCTAATGTGGTGTTGCTGCTTGTAAAAGTCTCGACTAAAACGTTATTGACATGGCTAAGCTCTGATACTTGTTTTCCCATTGAACTCATGACATTAGTCACGATATCCGCAGACTCCCCTAATGAAACGCCGGAAGCTGCTGAAAGCTGTAAAACTTTCGGCAGTGCTGCGATGCTTTGCTGAGCCTTAAAACCGGCTCGGCTCATTGCTTCAAGTGCGGATGCTGCCTCGGTTGCGCTAAATTGGGTAGTTCTGCCCATCTCCTTAGCTGCTGCACTTAAGGCTTTTTGCTGTTCTGCTGTAGCTTTAGAGACTGCGCCAACCTTGGCCATCTGTTGTTCAAAGCTTGCGCCGACTGTAACAGATTGTTTTAACTGGTCGGTTAAAAAGTTGGCAGCTTTGGAAAGTGCTGCAAAAGCTATTTGAGACTTGAGCATAGCACCGGCCATGCTCTCACCGGATTTGGTTACTTTGCCGGAGCTTTTAGAAACGTCTAGTAATGCCTTTTCTAAGTTTTTGGCGTTACGTACTGCGCTACTTGTATCTAATCCTATTCCAAAAACTTCGATATCTGCCATGCTTTAACCCCTATCGAAATTCCTGTACAGATTTTCGATTGATAGAATTATCCGGCGTGTCTCCGTTCTATACAATATTTTAACATCTTCACAACAAGTTTTGACAGTTTCTAGCCTTATCTTACCTGCACCGTCCCAACTCTGGCACAAGTGCCAAAGGTCTAGAAACTTGTTAGACCAAAAGCATAAATTGCCTTCGGCTTCTTCTAACTCGTCTAACTCTTTCGGTCTAGGTTTTCCTAGCACTTTGTTATATTTTTCGGCTTCTTTTAGTTCTCTGTAGCGTCCTGCAACGCCGAATTGAACTGTGCAAAACGCCGTTACTTTTTTTCGATTGCTTCAAAATCAAGCTCGCATGATTCTTTCCAAAAGCTTTGATCGAAAAGACGAGAGAATACAAAAGCGTGAAAAATGCTATTTTTCATAAATTCGCTAGCGTTTTTCTGGCTGAAAGGTATTTTCTTACCTTTGTATTTCAAGCCTTCCCAGTTACAAACAAGATGCTTTGATACTGCTTCTAAAATATCGTTTGTCTTCTGCTGTTGGTCTTTTTCGCTTTTGATAATCTCAACTCTTGCATCTATAAATTCTGGGCTTGTGTCGGGATTTCTCAACTCTATCCATGCCTTAGTTTTTTGCTCGGTGAAGTCTTCGAAAGTAAATTTTTTAAGTTTTGCAATGTGCTCTGAAAATTCCATGTGTGTCTCCATTGAAAAAGCTAGCTTTCATCAAGAGCGGAGACACGTACTGCTCCAGAATCCGGCTAGCTAGTTGTTAGTTTATTGTTATGCGTTAAGTACGTGTATTATGCAGTTTGTCCCCAGTGCTGTGTTTTTCTCTGACTTGAAAGGAATGTTTTGCAACAGTGCCCCGTCATCAGCTCGCTTCACAAGTTCTTGATCCGCTTTTGCTTGAGGAACGTGCACAGCAATTACATTACCCGAAACATCAGCCATAAAAAAGACAATAGGGAAAGTTGAACCGTTCCGAATGCTTGTCAATATTGGCTGAATAGTTTTACAGAAATAAGGGGTAATCGTTCCTGTTACGTCTCTTGAACCTTCCACAAGGTTTGTGGCTTCGTCGTCGCCTACACAATTTGTAGGTGATAGGTTACTAGTCAAAGATAAATTCCCTGCGGTGATGCAGTGTTGATCTCCGTCTAGTGTCATGTATCCAAGATTGTTCTCCATCTTTTGCCCAGATCCGGCATCAGAGCCAGGGCGATAGAAAAAGACCTTGTCAGCGTCTGCGATATCATCTTGCAAAGTAGGGGATACGGTAACAGTACCGGCAGCGAATGAGCTCACTGTATATCGAGTATTTGTTGCGTCTCCTGCAATATGCATAATGTCACCGGCCTGAGGGTCTGTTGTCCCTCCGGTTATTGCTATTGTCGTATCTGGTGCTGTTTGCGCCCCGTCAATTACCCAATTATATGGCCCAACAACTCCATCATTTGCAAAAGTGTTATTCAAACCTAAGAATTCAAAACTAAGACCTGGGGCTCCGCCTGGTGCAACGTCTAAGCTCATTGTATTCACTTGCTCACCTGATAAGCGAATAAAAGACCCTTCGGTATTAACTTGGCTCATCCGCTTCTCAATGGTGAAACTTGTTGGATAACTTCCGCCGTTTTTGGCGTAAGTTTGTGTAAGAGTTGCGGAAACTGTGCTTTCTGCTGCGAAGCTTTGAGAGTCTGAAATCTTACCGATTTTAACAGACAAGCCAGAACTTAAAACTTCAACGACTCTAAAAATGTCATTCATTGCTGAGGAACTGAAACCCGAAACCTTAATAGGGCCGTTTACAATAACATCCGCAAAAGGGGTACCGCTTCCGGCAGCAATTGTACAAGTGCCATCGCCGTTATCTGTACTTGTTACAGTCACCGAATAAGTATCTGTAGTCAAAGCACTCTGACGCAAAAGAGATAAGAAAAAATCATTGTATGCGCCTTTTTCTACTTGAGAAGAAAAGCCACCGGTTAAGGTTCTAAGCTGTCGAACCGTCGAAGCTTTCATCCCATCAGATGCGATATCTCCGTCAAATTCTGTAGGTAATTGTGATTCAAAACTTTCTGACGCTGCTTTAATTTTGTAAACGCTTCCAGAAGTAGGTACACTTCCTGCGGTTGTTTCTTTGATGTATACGATCTCGGTTTGAGATCCTCGTGCAATTGATTCTGCCATTTTTAGCTCCTTGGATTCTGGTGATGGTTGTAAGGAATCAATACCACAACCTCATACCGATTATCTGTTACTCCTAAATTTTGTATTCTACCTGTTTCGGTGTGAGTAGCTCCGAAAAAGGTGTTAGAAAAATGATTATTCAAATTGTCAGCATATTGTAGCAGTGTTCTTGTCCCTGTGCCATCAGCTTTGCCCACAATTCTAATTGAAAATAAGCCAAAAGTGTTCACAAGTCCACCGACACCCGATTCTATTTTTATTGAATCCGCAGGTTGAACACTTGGCACAATATAAACGCTATTTGTATCTGATTCTTTCTGTAACGTGTTTTCCCACAGTATGGGCGTACTTGTCCAAAAAGAACTTAAAGCGGATTCTAGATTATTTTTAATCTCTAAGTAATTCATGCGATTTTATTCCGGACTTTCTGAATTGCTATCTGTACCGCTTTTGACAACATGAATTTACCAACTCTACGTCCTGCTCCGAATTCTACAATCTTTGCGTATCTGACAGCAGTTGTAAAATATAGAACGCCGGAGAAGTCTTTTAACTGCTCTAACTTCTTTGCATTCTTTTCTATCGTTTTTCGTTTTATTTCCGCAGCTGCTTGTTCTGATATTCTTCGATTGGAAACTGTCGGAACGTAAGAACTGGGCCGGTTCGCTGAAATAATCCAACTACCTACAAGTCGTCCGGTGTCTGTCGGTGTTGTTAAAATTGTTTGTCTGTTGATGGACAACATAACGCCCCTAGTTGCTTTGCTTGGAGCTGCGTTAGTCTTTTCGACATACTTATTTAATGTGTTTTGTAGTCGGGCAAGATCCATGCTAAGCATTGTTGACCGCCTCGACTTTACACTCTGTCATGATTTGATTTGTTTTTGGTATAGGCTGCACCTCAAGCACTCGATACACTTTTGAGCCCACAGTGATTTCGCTGTTCGGCGGTACTTCGCTGACTGTGTCTAATAAGAGTCTAAGCTCACCGGCTTTTATTTCTAATCCTGTGGCTTGTCGTTTGTAAACTGATAAGTAAGCTTTTACAGTCTCATTAGTTGAATATGTAACTGTAGCTGCTCCGGTGGCTGCGTTGTATGTAGTGGTAGGATTGAACTTTAATGATACGCTTGATTCAACAAAGTCATCAAAAGCATTCAAAATACTGTTTTTCATTTTAACGAATGCTTGTTTCATTGTTTAGGCTCTTTCTAATCTTAAAATCCTAGCACCGCCAGGTCTTCCGACGATTAAGCCGGTTAGGATTGTATCAATAAAAGAAAAATCATCCGGTAACTGCTGACTATTCTTAGGATTGAAAAATTCCTGTTTGCCGAGTCCTTCGAGTTCCTGACTTTTAACGTTTGTACTAGGCACTGGATCTAGTGTCGTTTGACTCTCTGCTCTTATTGCATACTCATATACAGCTTGTTGCACTTGTGCCGGTATTGCTGTTTTGCTTAATTCCGTTCCTGCAAAATCCTTTGCTCCGTCCTGTGGCCAATGCAAAGCTTGAGTACTGACCGCTTTTTTCTGTGTTTTCCAGTAAGCCCTATAACAATTATCGAGCCAACTAGTAGCACGTATCAAGGCAACCTGAGCTGCCGATTCAGATAGAACCGACAGCCCAAGATTCTCACGATATTGGTTTAGTTCAGCGACGCTAGCATAAGAGTTAGCCCCACTTGCTGACACCGTCGAATTAAACACAATTGCCATGTTATTTAGCCTTTCTCAATACGTGTTTAGCAAATTCGTCATGATCGTTTTCAAGTTCAAAATAATGAACGTGCTTGATCTCGTCGTACTTTGCTTTTTTGACTTCTCCCCGAAACATGAAGGATGCAACACGAACGTCCACACGCCTTTTCTGCTTAACCGGTTCTAAGTCTTTTAGTTGTTTCTTTTCAGCCATGTTTATTCCTTACACTGATAAGTTGTGAAGTGCTCCGTGCTTGCTTTCGTGACCGAAATCAATTCCGATTTTAGCGAAAACTTCGCCAATCTCACCTTGACCTACGTTTGCAGTAGATCGGAATGAGATTTGTGGTAAGCCTGGGGTAGTGTTTGAAACACCTTCACAGTGACCCATATCAACAGCTAACAAAACGCCGTTTGGTACAAGGTCATTGTATACAAGCTTTACAGGTGGCATACCTGGAATAACTAGCTCTAGCAAGTTGATACCGCCTCGGCTCTCACTTCTTGGCTGAACTCCGTAAAGTGTATTTATGTCCATCAAAAGATTGGATCTGCACATAAAATACATGTCCTCCATGTCAGCACCGTTATCAAGCATAGACTCAGCTAGGCTTTCGATCAAAGGCTTGGAGATTGCAACCGCCGAAGCGTCGATCTTGTTGGTGCTCAAAGCTGTGTAAAGTCCGTTGACTTGGAAAGCTGTAGCAGGATTACTTGATCCATCCTGACCAGTTCCGTTAATTATTGAGTATTCAAAATCTCTCTTCATTTGCTCTAGATGAATCATGATTTGCTTTTGAAACTCTTGCATAGCGAAGATATCGCCGTCGATAGCGTTACCGCTGATTGATCTATCAGAAAGCTTTAGATCTGAAAATCTGACACCTTCACGCATTACTTGGCAATAATTTGTGTTCTGTGTAGTTTGGTAAACTGTGCTAGTAGCAGCGTTGAAAGTATCGGACTCACTTACGACCGCCTGGGAGGCCGAATCAAGCGAATAAGACTGGCTCATATTGAACTTCATCGCCCCGACTTCTCGAAAGGGGGATTCTTCGCCTCTCTCTAGTGCTCCCATTCCCAAAAGACTGGAAAAAGGGTACTTTCTTTGACCGATTCCGATCCATTCACCTTGATAATTGGCTAGGTTGGTGATTAACCCACTTGCTGTAGTTGATGCCATTTTTTTACTCCTTTTATAAGTTTATTCCGGCGTTAATCGCCTTCAACCTAAATTTTTGTATTGCGTTTTTATTTCCGCTGAGTACAGCCTCTTGATACCCTTTGCGTATTTCTCGCTCTTGAGTTTTAGAAGTTTGTACCTTGTTGATTTGTCCTCTAATCCCAGAACCCTCGAAACTTGCTCCAGAGCTTGCATCCTTACTAGCCCAAGAATTAGATTTTAGATAATCCTTGAAATAATCTTCAATGCTTATTCTGTCGCCCGTCATGGGGTCAATTTTTGGAGTTCCGTCCACGTCCAGAACAAATGCACCTCTGTCATCAGAAGCTATCTGTCCCTCGAAGAGTTTTACGCACTCTGAGCGCATTCCAACCGCCTCCGCTGCTCTTGCTGTTTGTTGCTGCATTTTCAGCTTTGCGTTTTGCTGCCTCTCAAAGCTCATTTGATCCTGCATAGCTTTTAATGCTTTTTGCATCTCTAAAAGCTGCGCTGAATCTTGTGGGTCTTCGTTCTTCTCTTCTGGTTTCACTGCTTTGCTGTTTTCAGATTTTAATATTTCGATCTGCGCCTTGATTCGCTCCGCTTCCGCTTTTGCCTCTCTTTCGGCTTTTCTCTGATTCTCTAAAGTTCTTAAAAGTGGTGACGGGTCATAGAATACTTTTCCGTCTTCCTCTACTAAAAACTTCTTATCATCTTCGTTTAGTTCGTTAAAATCTTCAACGCTATAAGCTGTTAAAACTTTAGACATAGTGTCACTCCTTGGCATCTCGCCAGTTTTGGGATTTTTGAGCGTCTCGCCCGTTTTGGTTTTTTGGCATCTCGCCAGAAACATTATAACTCATTTATTTACTTTCGTTCAATTTTCGGCGTTTTCTTTGTATGCTTGCTGCTCGTGTACTAATTTGTGGCTTTTTCGCTTTAATTTGCTTGTCACGCCTTCGTATTTCCTGCAATCCTTCCTTTTTTATTCCTAAAAGGTTCGCTAGCTCTTTAACTGTGCGAATCCGGCCCTGTCCGTCTAGTAATTGTTTCATGCCTAATTTGCCTGATTGGTACATTTTGTAACGCTGTGGGCCGAGCCAGTTTATTTGATCCTGTTTGCTCATCTGTTTGAAAAAAACATCGAAGCTTGTAAATTTACTGGATTGTTTTGGTACTTGTATATCCATTACTTTATCAGTTTTTAGTTTGAACTGGCTTTTGATCTCGCCTCTTTCTGTTGCGACTATTTTCTGCTGCCATGTTCGGGCCCGTTGGCTCATTGTCTTCGGGTCGTCAAATTCGCCGAAGGGCACAATCTGAGATCTGCAATTGATATGCGCCGGTGGGCGTATCGGGAAGTCTTCGAGTTTCTTTTTTATCTGTCCTGCTTTGCTTGCACAGATTTTTGATGTGCGGTTGTCTAGTGTCGTCACCCACTGATAACCTTCTATAACATCAGAAAAATTCTTCTCGTTCGTGTATTCTTTGGTGCGCTGCATGGCTTCCGCTATTGTTGTGCGAGTCAATGCGTTTACTTGATGGGTTTTCAAGTTGTCCGTGTCTTCTGTCAGTTCTCGAAAAAGTTTAACTGTATCGTCAATTCCTAAACCCTCAGCAATCGAAAGCCTTAAAGCTTTTTTGTATTCTCTGCTGTGCTGCCTCATAAGCTTATCTATTTCCTTACTCGGCTTGAATTGTCGGTCTGTCTGCTCGTAGCCCTCAAGAGTAATATTGTCCGTTATGCTTATAAGCATCTTAAGAGCATCAAAAGGGATTGCATCGAATGTCTGTTTGATTTCAACTCCTGCACCCTCAAAAGCTTTGTTAGTTATTTCGTAACTAAATTGTGAAGCAATACGATTATCAGATTCTAGATCTGTCTTAAGTCTTGCGTAAAGCGGTCTAAGCTCTTCATCGACTTGTGCGATTAGATTCCGGTATCTTGTTTGACTCTGGATAGTGTCCGATGCTGCAAGATTTGATTCTAAATATTCCCGAATCTCTTCGAGCTGATTTGTGTAATTCTCAGCACTCGCAAAATCAAACCGTTGTAGATATGCTTGATCTCTTATGTACGTATCGAAAAAGCTCATTCATCCGCTTCTGGGCTCGGCTCAGTTCCAGAGAATACCTGTTCTTGCTCTATCTTCTCAAGCTGTTCCTGATATGTCGTGTCTGTCTCGATTACCTCTTTATTTCTCAAAATATTGATAGCGAGATCCCCAGAGATTAAACCAGATGCCCAAGTTTTAACAATAGAGTCAACAAATCCGCTAGGTACTTGCTCACGTACAAAATCCCGATTTAGATCTATCTTTGGGATCTCTTGCTCCTGCCCTCCGAGATAGAAAATAGACGCAACACAAGCAGACTGCACAGCATTTTCACAACTATCTACAATTCTGAGAACCACGCTTGTATTTGTCATCTGCTGCCCTTCATACTCTGCTTTGGTTTTCATTGTGTTCTGGTCTGCTAGTTTGTTGGCTATCATGCTGCTGACCTGATATGCGAGATGTTTTAAGTATTCAAAGGTTAACTTAAAAGGCTTGCCCTCGTATTCTAAAAAGTCAAGCGAGTCATCTTGTGGTAGTTCGAAAACTGAGCGAGGTGAGATGATAAGACCAGGTCTTAAATTCTGATTGTTTTCTGTAACTTCCGAGTCAATCGGTAAACTGGATCTATCCGACTTGTGTACAAGCATTGGATAATTAGCAACTGCTAGACCATTTTCGAATACTGACTCCTGATCTGCAAGTTTCAACGCTTTTTTAGCTGCACTAAAAAACGGAACCTCCATGTTATCAGCACCCTTGAATAAAAAGAATGGCAATCTGTTTAATGTTTCGCCTGAGATGTTTCTAAACACGCCTTGGCTTGTTAATTCCATCTCCTCAGATTCTCGCTTCTCAAAGATCTGAAAAACAGCTACAAAATTGTCGGGGTCTTTCTCTCTGCTGAACGAAACGTATTCACCACTTTCGAACTCTGCAAGTTCTGAACGCTCGATAAGTTTTAGGCACAATGCTTTTTTACATTCTTCGTATTCGTATTCCTTGTCTTTGCGTTCTGTCTGACTTGCGGTAACTAAAACGACTCGCTTTAAGTAGTCTTCTCCGGCGATGTACTCAGAGCATAGATGTTTTCTGGAAATGTGTCTTGCATCATAACAAGACCAAACCGGCCTACCGTTTACATTGTCAACAAAGATACCGCCTAGGCCAGTCATAGCAGCCGGAAAAACTTCGGTACGAATAAAGTTTTGCCAGTCTCTGGAGCTGCTGTCAATCTTATGCAAGAAGTCGGTTCTTGCTTCTTCTGAATTTGTAATGGTTGCGTCTTTGCGTCCGATGATTCCGAGTAGTGCATTGATAGAATGTTTGTATACATTGTATGGGCTTGTTGTGCTCATGCGCCGGATGTAGTCTTCAATTTGTTCGTGTTTATGAGGTGGGAAGAAAATAGCGACATCATTAACGAAGTCCTTGTATCTCAAAAAGCCGGAACTAGTTAGATAACTAGAATAATAGTTGTAACTATTGCGGAACTCTATCCAGTCCGTTAGGCTCGGAAAATCATTCATAAGCTCAAAGTGTGATGCAACTTTGAAGTGTTGGCTAAAGTTGTCGAATACTTCAAATATTTCTTCATTCATATTAAAACCCTTTTTGAGTCGCTGCTATTCCTTGGTGAATAGGATACCTCGTCCAAGCCCAATAGCCTAGAGCAGTTGTTATATGTTGGTAATCGTCCTCGACTTCTTGATAACTCGAGCCCTTCATAAGATTAGTCTTTGACAAGCCATTGTCAACATAACGGCACTTTTTTACATTTACGTATAAATTCCGAGATCCGTAGCTATTACAGATCTGCGCTCTAAGTGAGTTTTGCCGACTCTTAATTGCCGGATTCGGCTTGCAATGTCTTGTTACGTTCCAACCGTTTGATCTTAGGATCTGCTCGATTATTTTGTAATCACTGCCTTGATTGTGTTTCTCTCCTGCTGTGCCTGAGTAGTCGCCGAAAATATAACAGCGTTTTGTTTTGTGGTTTTTGTATCTGTCTACAAATTCCAGAGCTGCGTTTTTTGCTACTGCGGAAATCAGTATAATTTCATCGACTACATGATTACCGTCATCGTGTTCTTGGATAATGCAGGAGCTTAGTGGCGTATAGTTGAAATCATGCGCCCACTGTATCGGCAATTCTAGATCAATAGTCTTGTGTGTTGCATTCTTGATTGAGTCGTAATCACTGTAAACAATGTTCGATCCAGTCTCCCAAGATGCTTCGTACTCTCGTCTGAATTGCAGCGGTGATAAGTCGCTCCTTGCTGCGTCTATTACTTCCTTGCTTAGGATCTCCGAGCTTTTCCAGTGATAAAATTGCCAGTTATCGTCTGTCGCTGCTTTCTTGCTCAACTCAAAAAGTAAACCTTTGCCTTCGGGCACTCCGCACAAGATAGCCCAAGTGTTAAGGCCAATCGTATCAAGTGCAGGTCTGATATGCGCTTGCCATGCTTCCTCTTTTAGATCGTCAGTTTCGTCTATTATTCCGCCTGTCCAAGGGATACCCTCGAATCGTGCCGGTCGGTCTAGTCCTATAATGCGGATCTCTGAGCCATTCTTAAGAAACAGTTTACATTCTGATTCATTCGGTGCTTTGCTTCTCAAAAAGTCCGGTAAGTATGCTTTTAGATCTTCCCAAAAAATCGCCTTAGCTTGTGGGAATGTTGGAGCTGAACAAAAGTAAAGCCCTGGCGTATCGAGTGCTCGCATTACTAGCTTTCGTTTTGCTGTGAAAGTCTTTCCGCTTCTGCGTCCGGCAGCTATTACGATAAATCGAGCATCCGAGTTGAACAGGTCAAATTGTGCCGGATGATAGATAACCTTTTGACTGTATATATTTTCAGTCGCCCGATTCATTTTTTGGCTTCTCGTCGTATGCTTTTCGAAATAGATTACTTAATCGCTTAAGATCTTCGGTGCTTGTATCCTCTGTTCTATCGGGCTTTTTGTTCGGCGTGTATCCTCTAGATTCACCTTGATTATTCAGATAGTACATTATAGCGTTCATCTGAGTATTCGGATGCTTTCTGTCCTTAAGTCGGAATAGTAATTCTGATTCTGCTAAATCAAGGGCTTGTGCCTTTGCCCGTCTTACTACTTCCTGTAGCTTTTTGCTTTTACTGATTCTTTGACTAACAGCCGAACGATCTACCTTTAACTTTTTTGCAGCAGTCGAAAGAATACCGCAGCACTGCATAAGTGCTTGCTCTAACTGCTCATCTGTAAATAGTTTAGTTCTTGGCATTTTTTATGTGTTAAATTATGTGAGTTATTTCTTCTTTCGCTTATATCCCGATGCTTTGATAGCTTTACCCTGCTTAACTGCTTTAGCTCGGCTCTTGTACGTCTTGCCTTTTTCTCCGTATTTGTAACCGCCCTTAGTTTTTTTCACTGGCATAACTTACCTCACCACTTCACCTTATCCGACCAATATACAGCCGACATCTTACCTTTTTTAATATTCTTTGCGTGTCGAGCCTTAAAACTTTTGCGCTTTGCTTTGTCGGCTTCGCTCTCTCCTGCTCTCGGTGGTTTTGTCTTTGCGCCTTGTTGCCCGAATCGAATAAGCTTGTATTGTTCGCCTTCTTTTGCAAGCACTATATGACTTTTTGATTTATGCTGCGGTGTTCGCTTTGGCTTGTTTACACCTTTTAGATTATGTTTTTCGATAAGATTTTTAACACGCTTTGGAACTGCCATAATTACACCAAACTAGGATTAATTTTTAATGTCTTTTTGCTTGTAAGCTTAAATTCAACCGGAGTTAAAACGGCGTTAGTGACTTGTATAATTAAATTGTATTGTCCATCTCCTAAACTTGTAGTCTCGGCAGGAGTCAAAAACGCCTCGAAATACTCGTTGGCTGAGTCTTTATTTAATGAGTTTTTAGTTATAAGGTGCGTATCTGGATCACTTGCTTTTGTCACGTAGAGCTTAGCTACCCAGTTTTCATCGAGCGTCGAATAGCTCGACACTTTGACTTTTATTAATGGCAAATTATCGCCTTCTATTATTTCATAGTCGTAGCTCATTTTAGTCTAGCTCCAGGGTTATTGTGTCGTTCGTGATTTCAGCAAGTATCAACTCAGTGCTAACCTCTAACACTTGTTCGGTTTCTGTAAATTGTATCGTAAGAGTATCCCCGACTGCAAAGCCTTGGCCTAATCCAAGCGTCATTATGCTCATGTTCTTGGCCTTCTTTCGAATACGCTGCTGACTGTTGGATTACCTTGTGCATCAAGCATGTCAAATTCAAATAATACGGTCGTGCCGTCGGAGTCGTAAAACTTGAGCCTTCTTGTTTCTGCGTCAAGCTTCCATGCTCCAGAATTTATCTGATAGATTCGGCGCATTATTTCAGATGCGTACTGACTCGCAATACTTGTCTGCCAGACGGCTTGTGCTATTTCTTGTGGATCTGTTATCACTTCATCACCTTGAGTTTCAAACTCGTAAAAAACTGTCAGGGTACTACCTGCCGAAGGCATTGTACTGGTTAGCGTTTCTGCATCGAAACGAAAAAAATAATTTTCGTTCTGTTCAATTATATCAAAATCCGCACCTGTGGCTATCAGATGGTAGTTTTGCAATTCTGGGTAAAGATTACCTGAGCTTGTCTGAATCCAAGCCCTGACTTTTTTGTCTTCTCTGGGCTGTGCTGTGAGTTGAACTTTTCCGTCTGCTATTGTTTGAGAGTCGAGCGTAAAAGTATCAGTCTGTTGAGTTATCGTCAACTCTCTGAATTCCCCAGAAATTTTTGATGCAAAAATAGCCATAATTTAATTATACCAGAAATAAAAAAAGGCAGTCCGAAGACTGCCCTAACTATCGTTAGATAGAACTAAAACTTAAGCGTAAGTAAAGCTGCTGTCATAATCGTAACGAACGACGAGAACATCACCCTGTGATAAAGGCTTGCCTCCGGCTTGTGCGTAATCACTTGAAAGAGTGATAGTTGTATCTTGATTAGTCGCATCGCTGCTTACTTGAAAATCGTAAGAAGCACCAGGCACTAGAATCAAGTTACCATATTGAACGACAACACGATCATGCCATCTTGCCAAGAAATTCAGATCAAAGGATACAGTGCTATTAGTGATGTCATCAGCGGAGATCACAATCACGTCCTGCTTTGGTACAACAGCTAAAGCTCTGTCGGCTTTACCTTCAACAGTCGATATATCGCTGTTGATGCTAGTGATGCTGCTGTTTATGCTAGTTACAGAGCTGTTGAGACTTGTGATTCCACCGGCATTAGTTGCTGCTTGAGCATCTAGATCTTCTAAAGCTCCAGTGATGCTAGTAGCTGTATCCATGTAGTTCGAACCGCTGAAAGCAGTATATGAACCGTCAGCAGCTAAACCAACAGAGGCTTCAACAGTATTGATCTTACCTTCAAGGCTGCTAACATTACTTGATATTGAACTAGTCAACGAAGTGACAGCACTTGAAAGGCTTGAATCTAAAGTAGATAATCCACCTTTTAAGGTAGTTTCGGAACCTAGATAAGTCCCTCCTGGGCTAGTATATGATCCATCGCTGTTAAGCCCTGCCGAACTCTCCACAGAATTTACTAAATTCGCTACTGTTGTCGCAAAATTTGCATCGTCGCCGATACTTTGCGCAATTTCGTCTAAAGTATCAAGAATTCCAGGCGCTCCATTCACGAGATTTGAGATAGCAGTACTTACATAAGACTGGCTAGCAACCTTGTTGGTGTCTGGGCCTACTAGATCTCCATCACTATCGATTGAAAGACCTACAACCGAACCGGCAGAATTTACAAATCGTACAGAATCACCGTAAGCGATTTTTAATTTGTCGGCTGAAACTGAATCAGCGGATAGGTGAGCATTGTCAATGCTGCCATCGACCAAATGCTCGGAATCAATCGAATCATCAGCGATTTTATCGCCATTTACAGCGTCAGCACCAAGTTTAGCGTTAGTAACTGCGCCGGAACCAATTTTTGCTTCTACTACTGCACCAGATCCAAGAGCTGCTGCAACTACCGCACCATCAGCGAGTTTCGCTGAATTAATAACATCATCTTCTAAAAAAGCGGTTTTAATCAATCGAGCCATCTTTTTTTTCTCCTTTACCGCTTTAACTGCGGTAGAAAATAATAAAAGTGTCTCCGGTATCTATGTTACCAGAAATTTTGTTTGAAAGGTCTAAATCATTTGATTCTGAAAAATCTAATCCTCGAATGTAGATTGCTTTGGGCTCGTCGGCGTTCGCATCAGCAACTGCAAAATCTGGTAAATCTGGCAAAAGATCTAATTCAACGGTCGAGAAAGCGGATCTGTTAATTTGCTCAATACCTCCCAGATGAAAAATTTCGACTAAATCAGGTGCGGAAGGTTGAGAGGATAAAACAAAGTAACCTTGTGTTATATGTGTGTTTGTAATCGTCACAAGTTCAACGGCCGGTGTTTGGTTTATAACCTGGCGTATCTTATTGTTCGTATCTGTGTAGATATCGTAACGCACTTCTATTACGTCATCGACGCTTATGTTAGTCGATAGATCTGACGCTCTAATCGTTATCGAGTCTGATTGATCTGTCGCCCTAAAATCTGGCTTATCGGGTGAGAAATTACCGCCACTAAAAAAGCTTTCGTTGACTGAAGCGTTTATCAAAGGTATTGATCCTATTTGATGTATGCGCACATTGGCTGCGCTTGCTACGTCATAACTTAGATTGATCGTTCCTGCTGTTACCTGCGCTTGAGTAACTTTGAAAATCTCATTTTGTTCTAGTCTTTCGTCTTCTGTGGCTGTGTCAGTTGTCCAGGCGATGGTTTTCTGGCTGTCGCTGTAATCTCTTACAATTATCCGGCCATCTTCGAAACGTATCGCTCCACGCTCGTTAATGTATTCGGTGCTTTCTGGAATTCGTATAAACTTTTGATTCTTAACGCCCATTTCTGACCGCCTCAAGTAGAAGCTCCGCAATACTTAACCGGTGAATCTTGCAAAATTCTTTAATTCTGCGCTTTTCGGCTTCTGTTACTCTGCACTGCAAAAATGAATTTTTTGGGGCTTCTCGTTCCATGCCGAAGATTGTAACACGATGTAACACGATGGAGAATTTTTTTTGAAAGAATCTATTTTAACATATGTGGTAGCGATAAAAAAAACCCACCTTTTACAGTGGGCTGAGGGGGTGTTTTTTACTTTTGATGCTCTTTGTAGAACTTCAAGAACATCATAAAAACGTCGATAATCGGAACGCCGAGATTTTCGGCTTCTTGTTTAATTTTGCGCTTTTCCTCATCTGTTAGGCGTATCGTCAAATACGCCTTTCTGCTGTCGGGCTTGGTAGACCCCTTGGGCCTACCTACTTTTCGTTTTTCCATATATTTACCTTTCGTTTCCTAATATTTTAAGAGCCTTTTAGCTCTTTGATACGCCTGTAACAGCGTATCAAATCTATATTTGATTACATGGTCACTCTGTTTCCAGAGCACCATATTGGTACTATGAGTACCAGTTCTAAAGTGCCATACCTGAACCTTCGGGCTCAGGTCAATTGTTGCACTTACTTGCCCGACTGAATTAATGTCTTTTTTAATTACCATCTCGTTTACCTTTCGTTTACCTTTCGTTTAGTGTTTTTTGAGCAGTTTTCAGCCTTGCTCAGGGCTTTTGCTTAAATTTCAACTCTTAAATCTTCATTAAATATTTTTTTAGCTTTAATGCACTTGGCTAAAGCTTTGTTTACATCTGCGAAATTATCGAACTTTAATTTACTTTCAAATTTCTTTCTTCCGTTTCTTGTAAACCAAAAACCTAGTTCAGTCCCAAAAGTTCCAAGTCTATCTCCTAATTCATTTACTAAAACTGTTTCATGCTTTTCCATCTCGTTTACCTTTCGTTTTTGTTTCCTATATTTTCAGTATACCTATAATTAGATTAATTGTAATACCTTTTATTAAAATAGTTGAAGTTTTTTTTTTCGGGAAAGCAAAAAACCGCCACAAATGCAGCGGTTTAATGTTTTTGTACTTATCTTATGCAGCAATTGAGTTCGCTAAAACGTCAATTAATACTGCGTTCATTCTATCGCAAAATCAGAGCACTTTGTATTTCTTTTTTTCTTCGTCTGTCATCTTTCTGACTGTGAGCTGTCCGGCTCCGGTTCCTGGGATTAATTTACCGCTTTTGATTTTCTCGTCGATCTGTTGGCGCAGTTCTTTTTCATTCTTCCATGCATTGTTCTTTGGGTGAGAGATGAAAGAATCCATGACGCTTACTCAATTCCAATACTCTTGCTCGTATTCCATCGTGAGCTGAGTCTTGACCGCTGCGAGTTCGGCTGCTAAGTATTTTACGTGCTGCCGGAGCTCGTGCATATCTTGTTTGATCTGCTTAAGCTCTTGGCGTGATGTGTAAAGCTCTTCGAGTGTCATATCAGTACTCAATCTTTACGTCATCACCAAAAAGCTGCCGGATAAGCCACACTTCTGGAAAAGTTAGAGGGTTTTTTATTTCGTCTTTGTTGAGCGGTGGTTTGAAATGTTTAATCAAAGCCTTTTCGACTGCTTTAGATATTCCACCATCTCGTCCAGTCTCAAAAGGAAAAGAAAGGTAAAAACACGAATCGTACTCCGATTTTCTAACGATGTTGTGCGTTTTGATGCGGATCGGGACATTGTCAGTCATGCCGATGTACACAAGATCCTCATCCTTGAACATCAAATAAATAGCTTTGCACAATCTCGTCTTATGCTCTTCTAAATTCATAGTATTCAAAAAATCGGACTTTTTCACAACTTTTGTAAGAATAAAGCAAAATCGAGAGTTTAGCAAAAAAGAATATTCACAAGACGTTCACGTAATGTGAATAACTCTGTGAATACGTGCAATGTCCTGCCGATCTTTGCACGTCAACCGATACGCACAGCAAGCCTTCGGATATTCCGTAAACTGGTTGTAATTTGTGCAAAAAGTTACGGGTTACACAAGTTTTCATATTATACCTTATAACTAATATTTAACAAAAAACCTATATTTCTATATATATATGTATATATATTACTATAGAAGAAAGAAAGGTAGAAATTACTGTAACCTGTAACCAAATCGCTACAGCCCTTTGATAATGCGGATCTCCGAGGTTACAGACTTTTTTTGCATTCTGTAACTTCTGTAACTTGTGTAACCAAAAGTTACAGAATTCTGTAACTTTTCACAAAGTTTGTAACCAGTTTGTAACCTTTTCCAAAAAATGCAAAATCAGCCTATAAATTTCTGGGTGTTTTTGTGCGACTTGTGAGATAGAGAAGTAAATAAAACTTGCGAAAATTTTTTCAAGAATTTAGTATAAATGAGATGAAAACAAAAAAGCCCCGACGAATTTGACGACTCAATCGGAGCTTTTGTAAACAAAAGGTATAAGATGATTATAACACACTTCAATTCTTTTCAATCAAAATTTGGTCGTGTTAAGAAATTTTCACCAGAAAAGACAGTCATAAAAACCCTAGATCAAGCAAAGAATGTACAATGTTGGTCTGCCGGAACAGCGTACAAGGGCCTGAGGGGTGCTGATAATATCGTAGAAGTTAATTGTCTAGTGATAGATCTAGACAATGATTCAAAAAAACAGGGCCAGATGGTGGACTTGTCGGATGCTCTTGAATGGCTCGAAGATTCCGGTTTAAGTGGATTTATCCACACAACAAAACGACACACAATAGACGAGCCTCGATTCCGTATTATTGTACCGACGAGCAAACCTATTTACAAAAGCCAGGTCAAATGGGAAACATTGCGTCTGATTGAGCATTTAGGCTTAAAAGACTATGAGACTATGATAGATCAAAAGAGCTACGAAGTAGCGCAGCTCTGGCTGTATCCCTGTCATCTTGAAGGTGCTGATTACTTACAAAAGTATTTTAAGGGCGATGCATGGGAGCCTAAGCCTTACCAATTCGAAAAGGCATTTTCTGGCGTTGATCTGGTCAGTCTAAATATGAAAGATCTACTTGAAAAGCGAGATCTGGAAATCGGTGCAGAGGGCGACGAATGGACAAGAATAGAATGTCCTTGGCATGCTCACGAGGATTCAGAATTTAGCGCAGCGTATAAACACACTGAGGGCGAATGGCCACAAATTAAATGCCACGCCGAGAAGTGCCAAGGTAAAGGTTTACCTCAATTTTTAGAACTGTTCACGCCCGAAAAGTTAGGGCGCAAAAAGTTTAATGAAACAGATTACCGACTAGTTAATTCGCATGGAAATCCCTATCCAGTATATGAGAATTTTAAGGTGTTTCTGAAGCGAATCGGCGTAGAAATTTACACCGATGAATTATTGAAAGAACCGCTATTCAAGAAAGATGATAAAGTCGAATTTCACTCGAATTATCACGATGAATATTTAATAAATGAGGCAATCAAGGACGGCATGAATATTAGATCTGCAATAAAGGGACTTTTAAGCGCAGAGCAAAGCCGTAACAGGAAAAACCGCATTTGTGAATGGATCGAATCAAAAGAATGGGACGAGGAACAGACACCGATTGATGATCTATTCGACACAATAACTTTTGACTCTTCTATAAGTAAGATCCAGAAAGATTTTTACAGAGTTATTTTTAGAAAATGGATTACTTCAATAGTTGCCTGTCAGTATGAAAAAAGACCATTCACCAAGGGCGTTCTAGTATTTCAAGGCCCTCAAAGCATCGGAAAAACTTCTTGGATACGTAGGCTTTTACCTCCGGATCTTGAAGAGTATGTGCGTTGTGGTGTAACTCTCGACGCACAAAACAAAGATAGTTATAAACTGGCTATCAGTTGCCTCATTTGCGAACTTGGCGAATTAGACGCAACTTTCAGAAAAACAGATATAAGCAGAATGAAAAGCTTTATTACCCAGACTGAGGACATTATTAGAACTCCTTATGCTACTAGAGCGGATAGATACGAAAGACGTACAATTTTCTGTGCTTCGGTTAATCCTAAAGTGTTTTTGAATGATGATACCGGAAATTCAAGATGGTGGACCTTTCCGGTAGAGTCATTGGATATTTTTCACAAAGTGGACATGCAACAAGTATATGCTGAAGCTTACTGGCACTACACGCAATTTGACAAAGACAGCGAAGTTAAAAGCTATCTTTTAACGCAAAAAGAAGACGCACAGCTCAGACGATATCTAACGGAATTTGAAAACCTTTTACCTTTTGAGGAGGAACTTCAAGATCTTTTCAACTGGGAAGAAGAAGCAGACTATAAAGCCACTACTACAGAAATAGCCGGTTTTATCCTGCAAGAAGGTGCAACACCGACAGGCCGAGATATACGGGCAATCAGTAAAGTTCTGCAAAAATTCGGATTTAAGAATAAACCAAGCAAGGATGAAAACAATCAAACAAAACGATTTTATAATGTGCCTCCAATAAAGTTTTGGAATAGTCACATGAGAGAAAAACGCAGAGATAAGAAAATACAAGCTGCGTAAACAATAAACAAAGGTAGGTATCAGGATGTTTAAGAAAGCAAAATTTTGCATGAATGAATTAGTAGGCGAAAGCTTCTGGGGCTGCATTACGTGCGCAAATTGCGAAAGCGAAAATATGCACTTGCAGACGGTTGATGTATTCAGACGAGAAGAGGAAGACGGCCCAACGATGCATTATGGCGTTCCTGTAGATCAGGGTTTAAGAATGTATGCAATGACAGGTCGACCAGACTCCGGAGAGTTAGCAAACCCAAGTTTGCGCCGTTCTGGTGTCCGTCTAGTGTTCCACTGTGAACATTGCGAGCATGCAAGCTATTTAGAAATTTTTCAGCACAAAGGGGCCGAGTATGTGCGATGCACTTCAACAACATTTAGATGATTTGGAGGAACAGTCGTGCCCAGTTCAGAATAAATATTTCAAGCGTCTGGTTAAAGAAGTTAACGATTGCGCTGAAGAATATATGGGTAAAGAAGAAATGGAATTTCTTTCAAAGCGTGAAGATGTTGTGAAGCGTCTTTACGCCTTGGAGGATCGTATAAACAAAGCTTTTCTAAACAAAAGATGGAAAGCACTAATTAAAGAAATTGAAAGTTGGCGACGAGCTTATGATTGGATTCGTAGCCAAGTGAGGAAAGGAAAAACAGAATGAATATTGTAATGATCATGGGGCGAGTTGTGCGCCCAGTGGAAACAAAAGAGACACAAGCAGGATTGAAGATTGCTAAGTTTACCGTTGCTTGTGATGGGTATAAGAAAGAGGATGATTCTGAATTTGTACGCTGCACTGCTTTCGGTAAAACCGCTGAAATTATTGAAAAGTATATCGGTGAGGGTGACGGAATTTACTGTTCCGGTCGGATGAAAACCGAGAGCTACGAGAAAGACGGAGTTAAAAAATACAGTACCGGCGTTATCGTTGATCGATTCGAGTTTCCCCCAGGGAAAGGTAAAAAGTCAGCAGACAATCAAAGCGTTAAAGCTCTGCCAAGTCCGGTAGATGCGCCTGTGATGGCAGAGGATGAAATACCCTTTTGACAAACCGAGTTATTTAGTTATAGAATGAATTTGCTTGCGGTTCGAAAACCAATTAAAACATAAACAGCTTCGGCTGTGCCCTGAGGATTCTCACGAATCGCAAGCACTCAGGGCTTTTTTATTACGAAAGGTATGATATGGAAACTAAAGAAAAAGAGTCATGGACTGATTTGGCTGAATTCAAGCCGAATAATTTAGGGCAAGCTTGGAAGCTTGCCGACATTCTAAGCAAAACGTCATTTAGTGCAGGTCATAAGTCTGCACAGGATATTTTCATTTGTATAAGCATGGGTCAACAGATAGGCTTAAACCCATTCCAAGCGGTACAGAATATATCAGTGATTAACGGTCGTCCGACACTCTGGGGCGATGCTTTACTTGCAGTATGTCAAAGTCATCCAGAATATGCAGGTGTAGAGATGAGCTTCGACGAAGAGACACAAACAGCAACCTGCAAAGCTCTAAG
>Ga0208161_1000214_pt1 | contig 32996 bp, 51 predicted proteins | sample CB_VirMetaG_3_FD_184538 | JGI IMG/M metagenome (GOLD analysis project Ga0208161, IMG submission 184538) | Freshwater to marine saline gradient viral communities from Chesapeake Bay - CB_1508_1S Viral MetaG (SPAdes) (version 4) | ecosystem: Environmental > Aquatic > Marine > Coastal | place: USA... | reverse complement strand
ATCACCACTTCCAAAACAAAAATCATACCACGCCTTTACTATTGATAATGAGTGGTTGGTAGGATTTGGAATGGACAATGATAAAGGTTATTTAAGAAATTTACCCTCAATTTGGGCTCTCTAAAATTATTTATTATATTTAAGGAAAATAAGTTATAATTCATGGAAAACAAACGTAGAAAACTACACGAAGATTTAGAAGTGGTACAAGTAGGTTTTGCTAATGGAGTAGCACCTGGTTTCCCGTTTACTGAAAAGGAAAAACTATCAATGATTGATGAAGCTGAAGAAGCATTCGGTAAATTCCTTGATGCTTTGAAATGTGATTGGAGAAATGATCCAAATTCAATGGAAACACCTCGTCGTGTAGCAAAAGCATATGTAAATGATTTGTGGGCAGGTCGTTACAACGCAATGTCCCCTATTACTTCATTCCCTAGTGATGGTTATGATGGTGTGATTATTGAGCGTAATATTCCACTTACCTCAATGTGTTCACACCACCACCAAACTATTGGGGGTGTAGTTCATATTGGTTATATTGCTGGAGAAAATGGTCAAGTAATTGGTTTGTCTAAATTAAACCGAATTGTAGAATTGTTTGGCCGTAGAGGTGCTATTCAAGAGCAATTAACATCAGCAATTCATAATGCTGTAAATAAAATTACTGAAGGTAATTTAGGTGTAATTGTTACTGTTGTAGGTACTCACAATTGTGTATCTTGTAGAGGTGTCAAACATCAAGGTGCTGCAATGGTTACTACCAAAGCATCGGGTGCGTTTAGAGATGATACAAATAATGCACGTAAAGAGTTTTTTGATAGTCTAAAGATTAACAACGGAGGACACAATATTTAAGTTATGGATTTTAAAGATTTAGTAGAAATTGAATTGCGTAATAGTTTAGGTTTACTCCAATCTCTTAGAGATAGAGACCAACTAAGCTTGATCCCCGAAGCGGAATGGGCTTCGGTTACAGCAGAACGTATTGCTGATAAGTTTAATGGTGCTTATGTCCCATTTGTGAGTGAGGTAGAAGAGTTTAATGCTACAATGGGAAAACCTAATAACTATGAACCCGTTATTCCAGAACAAAGAGGCGAGTGGGAATTTGTTTACAATTTCATCCTTGAGGAACTTGAAGAGTACAAACACGCTTGTGAAACGAATGACATTGTTGAAGTACTTGATGCTTTATGTGACATTGCCTACGTTTCCATTGGTAACGGAGCTATGCTACATGGTCTTAAAGATAAGCTATGGCCCGCTTATCAAGAAGTACAAGCGTCCAATATGTCAAAGGCTTGCCTTAACGAAGAAGAAGCACAAGCGACTGTTGAACTCCGAAGTAAAGAACAGGGCGAACCGTGTCACTATGAAAAGGTTGGAGACTATTATATTGTCTATAGAAGTCGTGACAGAAAAGTAATGAAAAATATTAATTATTTCCGTCCGGATCTTAAACAGTTCTTTTAATGTACCAATCGATCTTTTACGATAGAAAAGAATACAAATATTATTTACGAGACGATAAAAAAGGATGGAAAAAAGGATTTTCTTATCTTGGAGATCGTTATGTAAAAGATCCTGATGGTGAATTAACCACTATTTTTGGAGACAGAGTATCCAAAGCATCAAAATTCGAATTTAAAAATCCCCAATTTTTTGAAAACGATATTGATATGGATACTCGTCTCCTAGTAGATGGGTATTATGAATCTGATGATACTCCTGAATATCATAATCTTGTTTATTTTGATATCGAGTGTGAAATCGTAGGAGCATTAACTCCAGAAAGTATTAAAGATCCTGAAGGTAAAATCACCTCAATTGCTATTTACGATAACAATAGTAAAAAATACTACTGTTTAATCTTAGATGAATCTAAACGAATCCAACCAGTAAAAGGGGACAAGGAAATTATTCGTTATAATAATGAACGAGAATTACTTAGTGGGTTTTTAGATCTATGGATTAAACTAGACCCAACTATCATTACAGGATGGAACAGTGCTTATTTTGATGTTCCTTATCTTTATTATAGAATTTGTAAAGTATTAAGTGAAGATGTAGCTGCTTATCTTTCTCCTATTCAAAAAATTAACCCTCAAGAAAGAAAAGATAGAAAAACAGGTAATCCCATAAACACTGTCCAGCTAGGAGGAATTAATCACCTTGATTATATGCTCCTATTTCAGAAATTTATCACTAAACAAGAACCATCTTATCGATTAGATGATATTGGTCAAAAATATGCTAAGTTATCTAAAATTGAGTATGAAGGATCACTTGATAGATTATTTGAGACTGATGTAGAAAAGTTTATTGATTATAACCTTCGAGATGTTGAAATTATTGTTGAATTAGAAAATTCACTTAAATTTATTGAATTAACAGTTAACATTTGTCACTTGTGCCATACAGCTTATGAGACTATTTATTATTCAACTGTATTGAATGATGGAGCTATCTTAACATATTTAAAACGTAAAGGTATTATTTCACCTAATAAACCTACTACTTATAATCCATCATTAATTCATGCTAGGGAAGAATATGCTGGTGGTTATTTGAAAGAACCTGTACCTGGTTTGTATGAATGGGTTATTGATTTGGACTTTACTTCACTATATCCTTCTATTATTAGATCACTTAATATTGGGGTAGAAACATTAGTAGGTCGTATTGTAAACAACGGTAAATATGACAATCAATGGTCTTTGAAAGAACTCAAAGAAATGGATCCCAAGGAAACAGTTACATTTGAAACTCTTCAATCTAATTATACTACTAAACGTCACTCAAATATCCCTATTTGGAAACTTATTAAAAAAATTGAACGTGAAGATCTCCTAGTTTCAGCACCTGGGGTAATATTCCGTAAAGATAAATCAAGTGTTGTTTGTGAAATTCTAGCTGACTGGTTTGCTAAACGTGTTGAATATAAAAACAAAATGAAAGCCGCTTATAAATCAGGCGATGCGGTTATGGGTGAATTTTATAATAAACGTCAACACGCGTATAAAATTAAATTGAATGATGTCTATGGTGTATTCGCCCAAAATGGTTGGAGATACACTGATGGACATAAAATGATTAGTAAAGCCATTACACTTACAGGTCAACGGTTAACTCAAGATTCAATTAAATTTGTTAATAACTGGTTGAATGAACAATTAGGTACCGATAATGATTATATTGTAACCTCAGATACTGATTCATTATTTGCCCAAGTAAAAGATTTGATTCTACACAGAAAACCAGAATTAGCTAATGCTGATAGGGAAACTATTGTAGAAGAAACACTTAAAGTGGCTGAAGAAATTCAAAAACTAGCAAACGATAATCTTCACATAATGGCTCAAGAGTTATTTAATATTAAATACCCTGACGAGTCACATTATTTTGAATTGAAACAAGAAGTTGTACTTGAGAGGGGATACTTTTCAGGTAAACGTAGATATGCTCAGTTTATCGTAAATAAAGAAGGTGTACCAACTGAAGAACTAGACATGAAAGGACTTGATCTAATGAAATCAAACTTTCCTCCATTGTTTAGAGAATTTGGTGAGCATATTTTAACCGAAATTATGTTTGGTAAGCCAAAACATGAAATCGATAAACAAGTACTTGAATTTAGAGAATCATTAAGAACTGTTGAATGGAAACGAATCTTAAAACCAACAGGCCTAAAACGAATGAAACAATATATGGGACATTCTCCCGGGGCTGGGGAGATATTTACTCAATTAGAGAAAAAATGTCCTATCAATACTAAAGCAGCAATTCGTTACAATGATATTTTAAAATTTAAAGGATTAGATGACAAATACCCTATCTTCCAGGTTGGAGATAAAATGTATATTGCGTATCTTAAAGAAAATCCATATAGAATAGATGTGATTGGTTTTAATGGCTATAATGATCCTCCTGAAATACTACAATTTATTGAAAAATATATTGATAGAGATGGCTTGTTTGATTCAGTCATTAAAAATAAATTGGAAAACGTATACCAAGATATTAACTGGGGGATGCCTATATTTAATAGAAAAATAAACAATATTTTTAAGTTTTAGGTATGATAAACATAGAATATGATTATTCTATTAATAAATTTACATTTTCTTCTTCTTTTGATAAAGAAATGTTAGTAGATTTTATAGCTATAGATTTAAATACTAATTTAGCTTGTGCTGCTTGGTGGACTTATTTTCCACCTTATGGAAATGGAAATTTTAATCTTCCAACAGAATACATTAATGATTTATCTGGGGTTGAAGTAAACGCTTATTATAATAAAGAATTAATACATACTAGTAAACATCAATGGAAAAAACTAGATAATAGATTTAAATTTGTTGCTCCTAAAGAAGAATTGTCTTTTGGTCCATGGCATAATTTAGTTTGCAATGATGAATATGAATCTCAATTCTCTGAAAATGATGTTATTTATGATTTAGGAGCTAATTTTGGGGTTTATACTATGTGGGCATTATATCATAATGTAAAACAAGTATATGCTTTTGAACCAACTCCAAAAAATGTAGAATGTTTAAAAGAAACTTTTAAATTTGATAATAATGTAACTATTTTTGATAAAGCCATAGGTGCTAAAGATGAACAAGTTACTTTTTATATAACTCCACATTCTGTTGGAAATAGCATTTATGTTACTAGTGGTACTCCTATAGAAGTAGAATGTATTAATTTAGAAAACTTTATTAATCAAAACAATTTACTTCCCCCAACAATTGTAAAATGCGATATTGAAGGATCAGAATATGACTTTATAGAATCTTTAACTGAAGATTTTTTTAAAACAATACATACTTTTATTATAGAATTCCATCACAATGATAATAATAAAGTTTGGAATCTAATAAAAAAATTATTAAATTTAGAATACAATATACAAGTAGCAAAAAATAATAAAATAGACTCGGAAATGTCTACTTTTATAGCAAGAAAATAAGTTATGATAGAAAAATTAAATTTAGTTTCATTGATTTCTAAATACCATTTAAATGGTGTAGTAGAAGCTGTTAGGTGGGACGTAAAAGATAACGTATTAAAAGTTAACTTTAGTTCACCTGCTAAAGATTTATTAGGTAAAATTGAATACAAAAATTTTCCACTAGAAGATTCAACTGTTGCTTTCTCTAAAACAAGTCAATTAAACAAACTAATTGCTATTACTAATGGCTATCTAAACTTAGAGTATTTCAAGCAACATAAACTAATTACCAAACTAATTATAGCAGATAACCAGTATACTCTAGATTATTCTTTAACTAAACTAGAATACATTCCTAAAGCTGTTGAATTAGCTGATGATTTTCCCTACACAGCTACTGCTGAGATTGATAATGAAAGTATTGCGGCTATTGTAAAAGCAAAACAAGCACTTACTGATACTGATACTGTTGTTATTAAAAATTCACCGGATGCTGATGGAGAAGATAGACTAGAATTATGTTTTGGTGGTAACATCCAACAATCAAATAAAGTATCATTTTACCTCCCAGATGTCAATATTCAAACACCTGATTTTAATGAGCATTATGATTCAAACCTTCTTAAAGAAATCATGTACTGCAATAAAGACATGGCCTCATGCACAATGGGCTTGTGTTTCCAAGAAGAAGCAGAACACATGAAACTCGAGTTTGAAAATGACATTTTAAAAAGTACTTATTATATTGTTGCTAAAGAACAAATTAAAGAAAATGATTTTTAATGTATGTATAGTAAACGACCCAAGGGCGCAATTTATATGTTTAACCCGCTGATCTTCGGACAGCACAAATTTTAATGATATGAGTACATTATTTTTTGAGAGAACTCTCTCACCATTTGATCTATTATTTAAAGACTTTTTTAAGTCTGAGTTGAATTTTCAACCGGCTATTGAAGCCAAAATCTCCCACCCTGTAGACATTTATGAAAACAAGAACGGTCTTCACTTTGAAGTGGCCTGTACTGGTCTTTCTAAAGAAGATGTTGAAATCAATATTGAGGGAGATGTTTTAAAAATTAGTTATAATAAACCTCAAGAAGAAGCTTGTTGCGAAGTTGATGAGTGTAACTACATTCACCGAGGAGTAGCAAAACGTTCATTTAATCTAGGTTATAAAATTGCTTCTAAATTTAATTTACCCCAAGCAACCGCCGAGATGAAAAATGGACTTCTAAAAATCTCAGTCCCTTTTGCTGAAGAAGCTAAACCAAAAGTTTTAAAAATTAAGTAAAACCCCGCGCCCTAGGGTTGTTTTATTCAAGAATTATTCGTATATTCACGTCAAATATAAAGTTATGACAATTATCAAAGATCAATTATTAGAGCCATTTTACATTGGTAAGGATGCATACTGTTATACAGTATATGAAGTAATTACTCCTGATGCTAAAAATTTAGAAGAAGGTAGTAAAGGTAAAGATTATGAAAAACCTGTAGGTCATTTTTCCTACTTTGGAAAAGCACTTGAATGTGTGGCTAAAAGCAAACTTAATTTGAAAGAAGAATATTCGTCAATTCAAGAATATATCACTACGTACAATCAACTTAAACAAGATATTAGTAAATTAACTGAATTAGGAATATGAAATTAGAAGCCCTATTTAATGCGGTTATTGTAAAGCCCGCAGAAAGCGAAGAAAAAATGTATGGCAATATTGTTATACCAGACTTGGCAAGTGAAAAAAACAAACTCGGAGAAGTAGTATCAGTTGGTCCTGGTACAGAAGTATTTGGGATTGGTTTTGTAGCTTCCCGACTTAAAGTAGGAGATTTGGTAGTGTTACCTTCTCTTGGATTTACTCGTTTCGATTATGAAGGTAATGAGTATTTCATTGGTAAAGAAAATGATATTTTAGCTAAAATTGTAGAATAAAGATGAGTAAAATTATAGAATTTGGCCCAGAAGCCCGTAAAAAACTTGTATCAGGTATTGATAAATTAGCGGATGCAGTAGTTGCAACGCTCGGTCCTAATGGACGAAATGTTGTTATTTCTAACAGCAGCGGTTATCCTCAAAGCACCAAAGATGGTGTTACGGTTGCTAAGTCTATTTCATTGAGCGACAATGTAGAAGAGGTAGGAGTATCAATGGTAAAACAAGCTGCTATTAAAACAGCGGATCACGCTGGAGATGGTACTACAACTTCTACATTGTTAGCTCGTGAAATGGTAAAAGCTGGTCTTTCACATCTTAACAATGGAGCTAATGCAGTAGAAATTAAACGAGGTATTGATGCTGCTGTAAAGCAAGTAGTTAAAGCAGTCCGTGAAAACTCTGAAGACATCACCTCAGAAGCACAACTTGAACAAATTGCTACTATTTCAGCCAACAATGACTCTGAAGTAGGTAAATTGATTGCTACTTCAATGAATAAAGTAGGCCGTGAAGGTGTTGTGTTTATTGAAGAATCTAAATCAGGTGATACTTACCTTGAAACTGTAGAAGGTATGCAATTTGATCGTGGTTACAAATCACATTATTTTGTTACTGACAACAATTCAATGACTTGTACTCTTGATGATACTCTTATCTTAATTGCTGATAAGAAATTTACCCAAGTAAAAGAATTACTTCCTATCTTGGAAGCGGTATCAAGTCAAAATAAATCACTTTTGATTGTTGCCGAAGATATTGACAATGAAGCATTAGCAACTCTTATTGTAAACAAAGTAAGAGGTACCATTAAAGTATGTGCTGTTAAAGCTCCTGACTTTGGTGATCGCCGTAAGTTGCTTCTTGAAGATATGGCTATTATGACTGGTGGCCAGGTGTTTAGTGAACAAAAAGGAATGAAACTTGATAAATTCTCATGGGATTGGTTCGGCCAGTCGCGAATCGTTACCGTGACCAAAGATCAAACAACAATTGTAGATGGAAAAGGATCCGCTGAATCAATACAAGCACGTATTGAAGAACTACAGCAACAAATCGAAAAGGCAGAAACCGCTTACGAAAAAGAAAAGCTCCAAGAGCGATTGGCGAAATTCATCGGAGGAGTAGCTATTATTCATGTAGGTGGAATGACTGAAACCGAAATGAAGGAGAAAAAAGATCGTGTAGACGATGCTCTTCATGCTACAAAAGCTGCTATTGAAGAGGGTATTGTTCCTGGTGGTGGTGCTGCTTTGCTTTATGCTCGTGAAGCAATTGAAGACACCAATATTGGTTCTAAGATTGTATACCAAGCTTGTGGTAAACCATTTGAACAAATTCTTACCAATGCTGGTTATGATACAACTAAAGCTCAAATGCTTGCTATGAATTATCCTACCAATGAAACAGTTTGGGAAGGTCATGATGTTAAAACAGGAATGATCATTGATATGAAAGAAGCAGGCATTATTGACCCAGCTAAAGTAACTCGTACAGCTCTTGAAAACGCGGCTTCGGTAGCAGGTACTATCCTGTTAACAGAATGTGTTGTAGTGGATAATCCGGACGATGAAAATAGTGACAGCAATCCTATGGCCGGAATGGGAGGTATGTTTTAAAACACGTTAATATGCAAGACGCAGTAGATCTCATAGGAAAAAACATTACATACGATAATTCTAGTTATATAATTGCTAGAGTATGGTTTGTACCTGATGCTGTAAGCCCAAAACATAACATTTATTTTGGATTAAGCAGAGTAGATGGAGTAATGTTAAATGTTCCTTATGTAGATCTACTGCCGTACTTGACCCAACAAATTAAGTTATGAAAACAGAAACACAAGAATTTCTAGAAGTAATAGCCCAACGCCAACCACCAGGGGATCGTTGGACATTAGTAAATGACAAAATCGTTTACAATTCTATTACTGAAGCATTAGAAGCATGGTTTCAAAAAACAGGTGAAAAGGCTGAATTTCGACTTGCTCCTTTACAAGGAAAATTGTATGTTATCCGTACAGAAGAAGTAGAAATTAAACCAGAACCACCAAAACGTTTTAACATTTACGGCGAATATGAGGTCTAAAGGACATACATTATTAGTAGAGAAATATCGTTCATCTAATTTGGATGAGTATGTAGGAAATGAAAATATTAAAAAGACTATTGCTCAATACTTAGACCAAAACGATATTCAAAATCTTATTTTCTATGGTACTCCAGGAACCGGAAAAACAACTCTTGCTAAACTCATTGTTAAAAATCTTAATTGTGAGTACCTTTATATTAATGCCTCTGATGAACGTGGTATTGATACGATTAGAGAAAAAGTTTCAACGTTTGCAGGAGCAGCTAGTTTTAGCCCACTTAAAGTGGTCATTTTGGATGAAGCTGATTTTCTTACTATTCAGGCGCAAGCTTCGCTCCGCAATGTTATTGAAACGTATTCGCGAAGCACTCGCTTTATAATGACTTGTAACTTTGTAGAGCGTATTATTGATGCTTTACAATCACGTTGCCAAGTACTTAAAATTATACCTCCATCTAAAGCTGAAGTAGCTGCTCACATTGCTGGGATTATGGAGAAAGAAGGTATCTCATTTGAACGTGAAGACCTAAAAACCATTGTAAACCAATTTTACCCAGACGTTCGTAAATGTCTTAATACAATTCAATTATCAACTCAAGATAATAAACTTGTAATTGATAAATCAATACTTGTGTCTTCTAATTATATGACATCAGTACTTAAAGAATTATCTAAGGCAAAACCAAATTGGAGAGAAATTAGACAAATTATTACAAATGCTAATGTTCAAGATTTTGAGGAACTTTATCGTTATCTCTATGATAATGCTTCTATATACGCAGATGGAAATGAGGGAATGGTTGCTATTTACATTAACGAGTATAGCTATCAGTCTAATTTCCGTATTGATAAAGAAATTAATGCAATGGCGCTCATCTCTAGATTAATTGACTTAAAATGAAACGATTTTTAGAAAATAAATATACTAAATTAGTTTTTAGTTTAGCCATTATGGGTTCATCCATACCTTCTATTTATGCTGATTTTACTACAGGGTATAGTGGTACTTGGACTCATTATGGAATGGTAATAACTGGTATTTTATATTTCATAGAATCATCTTTATGGACTTTAGATTTATGGAAAAAGAACAATTAAAAAAAGCACTTGAATATTATGAAGTTTTAATCTTTGAAAATAAAGATTATGATACAAATGACTTTTACAATTTAAAACGAGAATTATTAAAAGGAGAATACCTTGATTTAATTCAAATTTTTGAGGTATTAGAATCTATGATTGAAAAAAGACATAATGATCTTATGAATCGTAGAATTAATATTTTAACAGTGTGGTCTACAATATTTCTCCCTTTATCGTTTTATACTGGACTTTGGGGAATGAATTTTGATGACGTACCTTTAATATCAGATGATAATGGATTTTGGGTATTTTTAGGATTAACAATCATTACAATAGGAGGAATGTTTGCCTACTTTAAAAGAAACAAATGGATTTAATTAAATAAAAAAAAATGAATAATCAAATTCAACAACCACAAATTGACTTGTCAAAAACGACAAGTATTGAAACTTCTAAAGGAGGTAAAGTATGGCAGCAAGGAGTAATCCTTAGAAAAGTATCTAAATTCATTACGGGCACCTCTGAAGATGGTATCGTACCTATCCCCGTATTTTGGGATCCAGAAACTGGAGAAGTATTGCAAGACACCCTTCCAAAAGAACTTAGAGAAGAATATAAGTAATGACTCTTTGGGATTGGCTTAATCAAGTTACAGTTGATAAAAAAGATTGGAATTCTTTCACGGAAGATCAACAATCTTCGTTCAATCCTTACATGGTTCATCGGTTCGTGAGTATGTATATCGGATATATTGATATCGCAAATATCGCGCAAAAATTACCACTAACCGAAAAAGAAAAAATTTACAACATTTACCGAACCATGTTACCGAAGAAGAAAGTTTACCTCAAGTATGTCAAAAACGAAAACAAAAGAAATTATCAAGAATTAGCAGAGTATGTAGCTGAATACCTAGAATGTAGTTTAGGAGAAGCTGATTATTATATTGATATTTTACAAGATATTGGTGTAAGAGGTATTCTTTGGAACATGGGAGTAAATGAAGAAGAAGCAGATAAATTAATTAAAAAAGCAAAGTTATGAGTCGCTTAGTAGACATGTTATATAAATCAGCCCAAGCAGATAAAGCAAAGGCACTATTAACTCTAGAACTTCTAGAAACCCACCCAGCAGGTATTGGTGACCATTCAACAGCAGATTTTTATAAAAATGCTGAAGAAGCACTTTCAATGTTAGCAGATGCTGATGATAGATTAAAAGCTATTGAGCGTTATTTAAATAAAAAAGAAGTTATTTAATTTTATAAATTAGTTATGAATTGGGAAACCACAAATACAGGAAATGTCCTTGTAAGGGACGAAGAATCACCCAGGTACAACGAACACACAGGTGAAGAAAAAGCAGTTCGTGACTTTGAAAAAACATATCCTACATTAGCTCAAGCTTGGAAAGAAACCCAAGATGAACAATATGTGTTGTTTGCTCGTAAAATGATGGATTATGGACTTTCAAATATTGCTTTAGGTTCAACTCTTGATAATCAAGAAGATGTTGATATGTCTCTTACAGGTATTTGGCTCCGTATTAATGATAAAATCAATCGTTTAAAAAATCTATTAAAACGTAAAGGTAGAAATTACGTTGAAAACGAACCTATGATTGATAGTTTTCTCGACATTGCTAACTATGGTATTATTGCTATGTTAGTAATGAGAGGTAAATGGAAAAAATAAAGTTTTGGCTAAAAAGAAAGCACCTAAAGTAGTTAGGGAAATACAAAATAATAAACCTCAAGAGGTTAATTTTGCTTACGAGAAGAATATTTCATATTCTCAGTTATCAATGTATTCTCAATGTCCTAAAAAATGGGCATTACAATATAGAGATGGACATAAAGTAAGCGAGCAAAGTATCCATATGGTATTTGGTACTGCTTTGCATGAAACCTTACAATGGTATTTAGATGTTATCTATAATACAAGTGGTGCCGCTGCTGATAAACTAGATTTAGAAACAGATTTTGAAAATAGGTTAAAAGATGAGTATAAAAAGGCTTATAAGAAGAATAATAGCACACATTTTGCCGACGCGAACGGACTTCAAGAATTCTATTCCGACGGACTTGAAATTATAAATTACGTTAGAAAAAATAGAGGCAAATATTTTTCAAAACGTGGTTGGTGGTTAGTTGGATGTGAAGTACCAATTGTATTGGCGCCTAATCCGCGTTTATCTCGCGTTAAATACATGGGCTTCTTGGACGTCGTGCTGTATAATGAAAATACAAACAAATTCATTATAATCGATATAAAAACGTCTACTAAAGGATGGGGCCCTAAAGAACGTAAAGACAAAACCAAACAATATCAGTTGGTTCTTTATAAAAAGTTCTTTGCTGAGCAGTATAATATTCCTATTGATGATATTGATATTGAATTCTTTATTGTAAGACGTAAATTGTGGGAATCTGACGATTTTGTTATCAAACGAGTCCAACAATTTAGACCCCCTTCAGGAAAAACTACAGTTAATCGAGCAACTAAGATGCTTGAAGAATTTTTAGATAATTGTTTTAAAGATAATGATTTCAACTATCAAGAAATGCCTGAAACACCTAATAATAATTGTAAATGGTGTCCTTATTTTAAAACTCATTTATGTGAATCTACATTTAAAGATAAATCAGTTAATCTTCTTAAATCTTAGAGAATCCACATATATGTATATTCAAATATAAATTAATAAAGATTATGGCAACAAAGAAAGATATGACTTTGACCTCTGTAAAAGTGCAGAGTGAGTTATTCGAACAGTTTAAAATTTCTTGTGTGAGATATAAGTTTTCCCTACAAAAACTTGCTGACCGTACAATTCATTTGTATCTTACTGATGAAGATTTCAGAAAAAAAGTACACAATCACACAGATTTAAACATTAACGAATAATTAAGAATTAAATGAATTCAAGTTTTGCTTACCTTCCTCCTGAAAAGAGGAAGAAAATTATGCTTATTACTGACGACATTAGAGTCCACTCAGGAGTAGCAACAGTTGGTAGAGAAATTGTAATCCATACTGCTCAACATTTTAATTGGGTAAATATTGGAGGTGCTGTTAAGCACCCTGATGAAGGTAAAAGAATGGATCTTTCTGAAGACACTAATAAAACTACAGGATTAACAGACTCTTCTGTTATTTTATATCCTGTAAGTGGTTATGGGAATCCTAATATTCTTCGCCAACTTATCGAAATCGAAAAACCAGATGCGATCATGTTAATTACTGATCCTCGTTATTTCGTGTGGTTGTTCCAATTAGAAAATGAAATTCGTAAACAAATTCCTATTGTTTATCTTAACATTTGGGATGATTACCCTGCTCCTTTATACAATCAACCTTATTATGAAGCATGTGATTTGTTAATGGGTATCTCTAAACAAACAGTCAATATTAACCAGATTGTACTAGGTGATAAAGGTAAAAACAAATTGTTTAAATATATTCCTCATGGATTAAATCATGAAGTTTATAAACCTTTAGGAGATGATAATTCCGACTTGGTTGAGTTTAGAAAAAATATGTTCGGCGGTAAAGAAATAGATTTTATCCTATTCTTTAATTCTCGTAATATTAGACGTAAACAAATTCCTGATACATTATTAGCTTATCGTTATTTCTTAGACCAATTACCTAAAGAAAAAGCAGAAAGATGTGCCTTTGTTCTCCATACTGAATTAGTAAGTGACCATGGAACTGACTTGATGGCTGTTAAAGAATTATTATTGAATGAATCTCACCATAATGTATTCTTTTCAACTGGCAAATTAGATAACAAGAGTCTTAATTTACTATATAACGTAGCAGATACTCAAATTCTCCTTACATCAAATGAAGGATGGGGGTTAAGCATCACAGAAGCTATTTTAGCAGGTACTCCTATTATTGCCAACGTAACAGGTGGCATGCAGGATCAAATGAGATTTGTTGATGAAACTGGAAAATGGTTTACTCCATCTCCTGAAGTACCTTCTAACAATACAGGTAAGTACAAAGAACATGGTGAGTGGGCATTCCCCGTTTATCCAACAAACCGTTCAATCCAAGGTTCACCCCAAACACCTTATATTTGGGATGATCGATGCCGACCAGAAGATGCTGCTGAACGTATTATGGAATTGTATAGCATGACTCGTGAAGAACGCAAAGCATTAGGAATGAAAGGCCGTGAATGGGCTATTGGAGAAGAAGCTGGTTTTACTGGTGAAATGCAAGGTAAAAGAGTAATTGAATCTATTGATGAACTATTTGAATCTTGGACCCCAAGAGAAAAATTTGAATTTATCAATACAAATGAAGTAAAAGATAGAGTAAACACACATAATTTGTTATATTAATGAAACCGTTATTTATTATTAGTTCCCCGTTTGACACTTATTCCGGGTATGGTGCCCGTGCTAGAGATGTTATTAAGTCTATTATCAAATCCGATAAGTACACTGTACGTTTAATGTCTCAAAGATGGGGTAACACACCATTTGGTTTCTGTAAAGATAACCCTGAGTGGAGTTACCTATTAGATTTAGTCCTTCCAAATAATCAGATGCCTAAGCAACCAGAAATTTGGATGCAAATTACAGTACCTAATGAGTTTCAACCAGTTGGAAAATATAACATTGGTGTAACGGCGGGTATTGAAACTACTATTGTTCCTGCTAATTTTATTGAAGGAGCTAATAGAATGAATCTTTTACTAGTATCTTCAAACCATGCCAAAAAAGGATTTGTTGAGTCATCATTTGAAAAAATGAATAAACAGACTAATCAAAGCGAAGGTGTTATTAAATTAGAAACCCCTGTAGAAGTATTATTTGAAGGAGCTAATCTAGATATTTACAAACCTGATAATAGTCCTTGTACCATTGATTTTAATATTCCTGAATCATTTGCCTACCTATTTGTAGGACACTGGATTAATGGTGATTTAGGAGAGGATAGAAAAAATGTAGGATTACTAATTAAAGCATTTTTTGAAACATTTAAGAACAAAGCTAAAAAACCTGCTCTTATTCTTAAAACATCTCAGGTAGGTTCGTCTTATGTAGATAGAGAAGAAATTCTTAAGAAAATTAAACTTATTCGAGGAACAGTAAACTCAAACAATTTACCTAATGTGTATTTACTTCATGGAGAATTTACTGATGAAGAAATGAATTCAATTTATAACCATTCCAAAGTAAAAGCTATGGTTAGTTTAACTAAAGGTGAAGGTTTTGGTCGTCCGTTACTTGAATTTAGTTTAACCCAAAAACCAATCCTTACTACAGGATGGTCAGGGCATACTGATTTCTTAAATCCTGAATTTACTTCTATGCTTGGAGGTGAACTTAAAAATGTTCATCCGAGTGCGGCAAACGATTTCTTACTCCAAGATGCTCAATGGTTTGCTCCTGATCATGGTCAGATAGGACATTATTTAAAAGACATTTTTGAAAATTATAAAAAATACCAAGTAGGAGGTAAACGTCAAGCTCACTATAGTAAGACTAATTTTAGTTGGGAAAAAATGAATGAATTGCTTAACAATCTTTTAGATAGTAACATTCCTGAATTCCCTAAAGAAATGAAACTTAAACTTCCTAAAGTGAAAAAAATTGAATTACCTAAAAAAGAAGAAATAAATGGATAATCTAATTGTATGTTCTCGTTGTGGCTCAGATGCTTGCTATGTTGATGAAGTAAGTATGGAAATTAAAACCCACTTTTGTTATGGGTGTGGTTTCCAAACTAATTCATTAATGAAAGAAGGAGAAGAGTTTTACAATCAACAGATTGAAGCTCTTCCCGAATTATATAAAGATCTTCTTTATACTGATAATGAAGGTAAAATTTGGATGCCATCTGCAGTAAATCTTCCTGAACAAGGAATGGTATTTGCTAACGGACCTTCAGGACAAGAATGGGGTTGGGCTGCTGTAAAAGCAGTTGAACTTAAAGAAGGTGATAAACGAGTTAGAGAAGATCAAACTCATAAAATGGATATGAATTCACTTCAAATGTTTGGAGAACGTGCTTTTATGGATGCTCTTTCTTACATTGGTGTTTTACCTGAGTAATTATGAAAGTAAGTTATGGATTAACCGTGTGTAATGAGCACGAGGAAATTAGAAACCTTATTGAGTATCTAATTAAAAGAATTGATTTAGAAGACGAAATTGTAGTAGTATACGATAAAAATAGAGTTACATCAGAAGTAATGTCTGTATTAGAAGAATACGAAACAGAAATTTCTTATCATGGTTTTAATTTTCAACAGAATTTTCTAGAAAATAAAAACTTTATGAATAGCAAATGTACAGGAGATTATATCTTCCAGATTGATGCTGATGAAATTCCTGAAGAATTTTTAGTTGAAAATTTAAAAGCAGTTTTAGAAGCTAATCCGGTAGATTTGATTTTAACTCCTAGAAAAAATTTAGTTCCTGGGTTAACTGAAAATCATATTAAACAATGGGGTTGGAGAGTAACTGAACAAGGTTGGGTAAACTGGCCTGACACACAAAAGCGTATTTACCGAAATACCCCAGATATTAAATGGTCAGGTCACCAAGTTCATGGTATGGTAGACGGTTACAAAACATTTGTTTCTCTCCCCGAAAGTGAAGAATGGAGTATTATTCATAATAAAACTCTTGATAGACAAGAAAAACAGAACGAACGTTATTACAAAATTGAAACCGGAGAATTACGATGAGTTATAAATTTACTTCCGATTGGTTTCTTACTAATCAAGCTTCTTGGGATGTTCATTTAGAAGATTTTAAACACAAACCTAATCTTAACTTTTTAGAAATTGGCTCGTATGAAGGGCGTTCTACTATTTGGTTATTAGAAAACGTTTTAACGGATCCAACTTCAACGATTACTTGTATTGATTTATTTGATGGTACTTTAGAAGAAAATAATATGGAAGATGATCCTAATCTTAATTTAGGGTATGAATCTACTTTTTATTCTAATATAGAACCATTTAAAGATAAAGTTACAGTACTAAAAGGATGGTCTCATGAAATGTTAAGACAAATTCCTTCAAGTGAAGAATTTGATTTTGCTTACATAGATGGAGATCATACTGCTTATGGTACTCTAATGGATGCTGTAATGATCCACCCTCTTATTAAATCAGGGGGATTAATCATTTTTGATGATTATGGATGGAAAGACCCATCAGAACCTGCACCTCAAAATAGCCCAGAGTTGGCTATTGACTCTTTTTGTTATATATTTGAAAAATATTATAATGTTATCCACCAAGGATGGCAAGTAATAATCCAGAAAAAATGAGAAAATACCTCCCTACACTTAGTGAATTAGTAGATCGTTTATCTATTGCTCAACTCAAAGAAGTGTTCATTACTGAACATAAAGCTGAATACGCTCAAGAGATTTCCGATATTGTTCATGATATTCAAGTATTATTAGATGAACAAGATGGTAAAGTAACAGCTGAAACTATTCGTGCTATAGTGGTTTTATCGCAGATGAATCTTCACATATGGCATAACGAATCCAATTACCGTAAGGGCGTTAAAGACGGTAATAACCTGGAATTAACGCATGGTTTGAACGGCATACGCAATGTAGCCAAAAATAGAATCCAGGAAGTAGTAGGTGGTCGTAAAGATTATAAGATTGATTGTTTAGCAGCCGAATTTAAAGACTGGGAAATTAGTTGGAACCAAAAATAAAATATATGAGAGATTACTACAAGATGTATTTAACACTACATCAAAACAAAAATTGTATTAGATTACATTTCTTAGGTCAATGGGTAACTTTAGCATTTATAGCTTTAGTTGTTTATTATAATTTATGGTATTTAATTCCTGTTATTCCTTTTGTAATTTATCCCTTTGCTTGGACAGGACATTATCTTTTTGAAAAAAACGAACCAGCAGCTTTTAGAAATCCATGGAAAGCTAAAATTGCTGATTGGATGATGTTTTGGGATATTTTAAGAGGTAAAATTAATATCCTATGAAAAAAGTATTAATTACAGGTGGGGCAGGTTACTTGGGTTCTGTATTAACTGAAGTATTACTTAATAAGGGTTACCAAGTTACAGTTTTAGATAATCTTACTTACAAACAAGCATCTCTTGTTCCTTTTAGTTACCATAAAAATTTTAGGTTTATTCTAGGTGACGTACGAGATGAAAATACATTGAATCCTTTAGTAGCGTCTCATGATGTTATAATCCCCTTAGCTGCTATTGTAGGAATGCCTGCTTGTAAAGCAAATCCTCAAGCTACTATTGATATCAATTACAAGCAAGTACAAAACATTGTTGATTGGTCTGTTCGAGATCAAATGATCCTTATTCCTAATACTAACTCACAGTATGGATCTTCAACTGAAATCATTACTGAAGATTCTCCATTTAAACCACTTTCACTTTATGCTGAAACTAAATGTGATGCCGAGAAAGCAGTATTAGACTCTGGTAATGGTATTGCAATGCGTTTAGCAACAGTGTTTGGTACTTCTTATAGAATGAGGATGGATTTGCTTGTAAATGATTTTGTCTATAAAGCAATGACAGATGGTTATTTGGTATTGTTTGAGTCTCATTTTACTCGTAATTATATTCACGTAAGAGACATTGCTAATACGTTCTTGTTTATGATTGAGAATTATAAAGAATGTAATAACAATGCATTTAATGTTGGTTTAACTGAGGCAAATTGTACTAAATTAGAATTAGCACAAACTATCCAAAAATATATTCCTGATTTAATAATTGTAGAAAATAATTTTAAACAAGATTTCGACCAAAGAAATTATATGGTTTCAAATGCTAAGTTAGAATCTAAAGGATGGAAACCTGAATTTAGTTTGGAAGCTGGTATCCAAGAACTTATCATGGGATACCAGTCAATTAAAAAGTATAAAGATAAAGATTTTACTAATTTATAATGGACATTTTATTTATAGCCCCCGGTAACGCTACTGGAGTATATCAAGGATTAGCCCAAGATTACTCAGCAATTGAACCCCCTACGTGGGCTCTTTTGTTAGCTGAATCCTGTAGATCTAAAGGGTACAAAGTAGGAATTATTGATGCTAACGCAGAACAATTAAATAGAGAACAAGTATTAGAACGAGTCCACTCAGCTAATCCTCGTTTAATTTGTTTTGTAGTTTATGGTCAAAATGTAAACGCAGGAACAGTAAGTATGAGTGGTGCAGTATACCTCTCAGAATATCTAAAAGAATATGGTATTAAAACCCCTATTTCTTATTTAGGTTCTTACATTCAGGCAGTTCCAATTAAAGCATTAAATGATGAAAATTCAATTGATTTTGGTTTTACTAATGAGGGTGTATATGCTCTTCACAATATATTAGCTCAAGAAACAATTGATGTAGATAATTTAGGTCATATTAAAGGATTAGTTTGGAGAGAAAATGGTACTCCTAAAATTAATCCACCTGAAAAAGTAGTCCCAAATGATAGAATGGACATAGACCTTCCAGGATATGCTTGGGATTTACTCCCAATGAAAGAAACTCCACTTGATTTGTATAGAGCACCTATGTGGCATGCTGAATACGATCAAAACAAACGTTCACCTTATGCTGCTATTCAAACATCATTAGGTTGTCAATTTGGTTGTGATTTCTGTATGATTAATATCTTAAATCGAGATGATGAAGATGAAATTGGAGTTGCAGGAAATTATAGTATGATGCGTTTTTGGTCTCCGGAATTTATCATTAAAGAATTTGATAAATTAGTAGACCTAGGAGTATACACTATTAAAATTACAGACGAAATGTTCTTACTTAATAGAAAATACTATGTACCTCTTTGTGAAATGCTTAAAGAAAGAGGTTATGGAGATATTCTTAGAATGTGGGCTTACTCAAGAGTAGATACTGTTCGTCGTCCTGACTTACTTAAATTAGTTAGAGAAGCAGGTATTAAGTGGTTAGCACTTGGTATTGAAAGTGGAGATAAAACAGTTAGACTTGAAGTATCTAAAGGTAGATTCGAAGACGTTGATATTCAAAAAGTAATTAATCAAGTACACGAAGCTGATATTGAAGTAATGGCAAATTATATCTTTGGTTTACCTGGAGATACTAAGGAAAGCATGCAACGTACCTTGGATTTGTCTAAAGAATTATGTACGTTTGGATGGAATGCTTATGCTGCTATGGCATTACCCGGTAGTCAACTATACAAAACTGCTATTATGAAAGGCACCCCTCTCCCAGACGATTATGAAGGTTATTCATTCCATGGATATAATACTCTTCCTTTGCCTACTGATAGTTTAACAGCAGCCGAAGTATTAGAGTTTAGAGATAAAGCATTTGATGAATATCATACTTATCCTCCTTTCCAAGAAAAAGTAAAAAACAAATTTGGACAAGTAGCAGTAGATAATATTAATGAAATGCTTAAAGTTAAATTAAAACGTAAAATATTAGAATAATGGAAAACCTACTCACAGCAGAAGAGTTAGTAGCATTTGAAACAGATATTGCTAATTGTTTCAATAATGCTATGATTAAAGCTCCAATTCATTTATATGATGGAAATGAAGAGCAAATGATCGAGGTATTTAAACAAATTCAACCTGATGATTGGGTATTTTGTTCTTGGAGATCTCATTATCAATGCCTTTTAAAAGGTGTACCCCAAGAGCAAGTTAAACAAGACATTCTAGATGGCAAATCTATTACTCTATGCTACCCAGAACATAAAGTTTATTCTTCTGCTATCGTAACAGGTAATATTCCTATTGCTACAGGTGTTGCTTTAGATATTAAACGTAAAGGAGGAACAAATCATGTTTGGTGTTTTGTGGGTGATATGACGTCTGAAACAGGTACATTTTATGAAAACCATAAGTATGCTATTAATCATAACTTACCTATTACTTATGTTGTTGAAAACAATAAAAAATCAGTTTGTACACCTACATTAGATGTTTGGAATATGGAACATTTGACTTATTCAAATCCAACTTACAAAGTTATTTATTACGAATACGATTCAAAATATCCTCACGCTGGGGCTGGTCAAAGAATTCAATTCTAAGTTATGTTAGTAGAAAGAAATCAACTTAATTTTGATATTTCTATAATTCTTCCTTCAAGAAAACGATTAGAAGGATTAAATGATACTTTATTTTCAATTCTTGAAACAGCAGATCCTGAAAATCTAAATTTCGAGGTTATTGTTAAAGTTGATTTTGATGACCTTGATACTATTGATTATATAAAAAATTGGGATAACGAGTTTGAAAATATTACATTTATTGTTAATTCAAGAAGACAAGGTTGGCTTAATATGACAGATTATGTAGAAAACATGATTGATATTTCTAAAGGCAAATGGATTTTAAACGTAAATGATGATGTAATATTTAAAACTCAAAATTGGAATACTATTTTATCCAATCAATTAAACGGGTTTAAAATTTATTTTCCTAAAACAGATGGTTATCCTCAATCATTTCCTATTTACCCTAAAAAATTAAAAGAAATTTTAGGTCATATCTCTCTTACTAATCAAATCGATACTTATCTTTACAGATTAAGTATGGAAACTGGGATAGAAACTTATATTGATGATGTGTATATTGAACATGATTTAGATTTAAGAGATGAAACACATTCGGATAAAGCAGAAGTAGTAGATAGAAATTTTATAACTAGGGATTACCATGCCCAATCCCCAGAATTTAAAGCAGACATAAAAAAAGTTAACGAATATTTAAAAACTCTATAATGAAATATTTTGACGAATTAAAGAGAGCAATGACATGGTTAGGTGAAAAACCTGATACTATGTTTTTAGGTCAGGCTGTAGAATACGCCGGAACAGCTATGACAAATACTCTTACCGAGGTAGACCGAGGTAAATTATTAGAAATGCCTGTAAATGAAGATATGCAAATGGGGATGTCTTTAGGTATAGCGTTAAATGGTACTGTACCCATTTCAATTTATCCACGTTGGAATTTCTTAATTTTAGCAGCTAACCAAATTGTAAACCATTTAGATAAAATTAAAATTATGTCTGGTGGGGGTTACACTCCTAAAGTAATTATTAGAACTGGGATTGGATCCCAAAGACCACTTCACCCACAACATCAACATATTGGTGATTTTACTGCTGGGTTTAAAGCTTTGTGTGATTATGTTGATATTATTCGTTTAGATGAACCTCATCAAATCTTTGAAGCTTACCAATACGCTTATGAACGTACTGATAATCGGCCTACAATTTTAGTAGAATGGGGTGATTTTTACGGTGAAAAATAATGAAATTACTTTTTGTAATCGATAAATATTGGGGTGGGGATCCGTTAAAGGGTCCTACCAATATTATTTCTAATTTAGTTAACTCGTTTAAGAGTACTAATTTGGGGGATTACAAAATTCATTTTATATCTCCTGAACCCGAGGATTTAAAAACTACTGAAGACATTGATAATGTTCTTTTAACTGAAGAATATGATCTAGCTATAGTATCTCCTGTTGGTACCTGGTGGAATGAAATGTTTAATCAAGGAGATCACATAACAGTTTCCTTAGATGTGGCCCAACAACTTAAAAACAAAATAGCTATTTGCTGGTGGGACTCAGTCCTTCATTATGAGCAATCTGAAATAGAAGAATATGCTAAATATTGCCCTCAACTTTTATTTGATTGGGGGTATGGAGAAGACAAACCTAATGTATTTGGAGTTTCTACTCCTCAAGACCCTACATTCTTTAACTTAGCCCAATTACCTAAATCTATCCCAGTTAGTTTTATAGGAGATCCTTACAGATCAGGCAGACAAGAAATTTTAAGTCAAATACCTAATGTAGTTGTAAAAGGAGGAAGAGGCAGTGATAATTTATCTGTAGAAGAGTATGCTAACTTCTTTAAACAAAGTAAAATCAACCTCAATTTCCAGACTAATCTAAACATCCCTCAACGTAAGGGAAGGCCATTTGAAATAGCAGCTTGTGGAGGTTTTATGATGAGTACTAATTTAGAAGCTTTTTCAGGAAAAAATGGTTTAATGTTTGAACCACACAAAGAATTTATTATATTGGAGTCCCATAATTTAAATGAACAAATAGAATACTGGGTAAATAACAGTAGTGAAAGAGAAGACATAGCTTTTAATATGCATAAAAAATATAACGAATTATACGCACCAACTCCTTGGTGGAAAAACATTTTTAATATTTGTAATTTATGAGTCAATTTAATTTACCTTTAATGAGTGATAACATCACTAGAGATGATGTTAACAAGGTTATAGAATTTTTACAACAAGATCCTATTCCAAAACTTACCAATGGCCCTAAAGTAAAAGAATTCGAAGACAAATGGTCTGAATGGTTAGGAGTAAAACATAGTATTATGGTAAATTCAGGCACTGCTGCTAATGAATTAACTATGTTAGCTCTTAAATATATCTATGGTAATGGAGAAATTATTGTTCCCCCTCTTACATGGATTTCAGATATTTCGTCTGTAGTATTTGCTGGTTTAGAACCTGTTTTTGTAGATATCAACCATAAAAACCTTTCGTTTGACTTAGATAAATTAAAGGAAGCTATTAATGATAATACTAAAGCTATTTTCTTAACTCATGTATTAGGATTAAATGGACTAACAGATGAATTAATCCAATTATGCGAAGAAAAAAATATTCTTTTAATTGAAGATGTTTGTGAATCTCATGGTGCTACATTTAAAGGTCAAAAATGTGGTTCGATTGGATTTGCTAGTAATTTTAGTTTTTACTTTGCTCATCATATGTCTACTATTGAAGGAGGAATGATTTGTACTAATGATGATCGTTTCTATCAAGTATGTAGAGCTCTTCGTTCTCATGGAATGATTAGAGAAATGACAGATGAAACTTTAAAAGAAGGAATCACCAAAGCCAACCCAGATCTAAACCCTGATTTTATTTTCTTAGGCCCTGCTCACAACTTTAGAAGTACTGAGATTAATGCTGTAATTGGTCTTAATCAATTGCCTAGATTAGATGACAATAATGCTATTAGAACCTCTAATTTTAATTACTTTATTGAAAACCTAAATTCAGAAAAATACCTTACTGACTTTGAAATGGAAGGACAATGTAACTATTCTTTTATTGTTGTTCTAAAAGATCCTTCATTTGATAAGAGAAATTTAATTGAAACTACTCTTAAAGAAAATGGTATTGAATTTAGAAGAGGACTCTCAGGAGGTGGTAATCAATTACGTCAACCATTCTTTAAGAACAAAGGAATTAATTTAAATGATTTCCCTAATGTAGAGCATGTACATCATTTTAGTTGGTATATTGGGAATTATCCTACTCTTGAACAGTCACAAATTGATTATATTTTAAACATTTTAAATAATATATGATTTTTCCTGAAGTAAAAGTATTTAAACAAGACGCTTTTAAAGATCACAGGGGAGAACTGTATACAGTATTTAATCAAAAAGATCACGAGCTAGTTTTTAACCACGATAAAGTCTCAGTATCTAAGAAAAATGTATTAAGAGGTCTTCATGGTGATTCTAAAGCATGGAAATATATTTCTTGTTTAAGTGGAACTGTATTTTTAGTAGTAGTAGATTATAATCCTAAATCAGATAATTTTATGAAATGGGATTCAGTAGTTTTATCCTCTAAAAATAAAAAAGCAGTATTAGTACCCCCTAATTTTCTTAATGGTCACCTAGTCTTAAGCAAAGAAGCAGTATTTTTCTATAAATGGTCTTATCCAGGAGAATATCCTGATGTTAATGAACAAGTTTCTTTAAAGTGGAATAATCCTAGATTAGGAATTAATTGGCCTATTGATAATCCTATTTTATCTCATCGCGATGCTTAATTTTAAACAGTATGTAAAAGATGTTCCTGATTTTCCTAAACCAGGGATTGTATTTAAAGATATTCAACCTTTATTAGAGGATGGAAAAGTCCTAGACAGGGCCTTAGAAGGAATGTTAAACGAAGTTAATAAACCTGATTACTTTGTAGGCATTGATTCTAGAGGTTTTATATTTGCATCCGCAATGGCTCAAAAAACAAACAATGGGCTTAAATTAGTTAGAAAAAAAGGTAAATTACCCCCTCCCACTATTGAATTATCTTATAATTTAGAATATGGCTCAGATACTCTAGAAATTCAACCAGGTAAAGGTAGAGTAGTAATCGTAGATGATGTTTATGCTACTGGAGGGACAATGAATGCTGCTGAACAATTATGTGTAAAAGCAGGATATGAAGTTATAGGTAAAGTTGTTTTAATTGATTTGGCTTTTTTACACGAGCCAAATGATGTAAAAAGTTTAATTAAATATGAGTAGAGTTTTTATTGTAGCAGTCCCTGATGAAGTAAATGTTCAAGGAGAAATTTTAGGTAGTCCTGTTATTTTTAGCGGTGTAGGAAAAATTAATGCGGCCATGGCTGCTTATAGAGCATTTAGTGAAGGATACAAAGAAGTTATCAACATTGGTTCTTGTGGCTCCCTAAAACTACCCCCAGGACAATTAGTAAAAGTAGGTCAAGTTTTTCAAGATATTGATGCTACTCCTTTAGTAGAATATGGCAATACTCCTTTTGAAGCTGCTAGTGGGCAGATTGTTTTAGATACAAATTATGATGTAACTTGTTTTACAACGGATTATTTTTATGATGCTCCCCAACGTTTAAAATATTCTGAAAATTATCTTAAAATGATAGATAAGTGTACTATTTTTGATATGGAATGTTTTGCTATCGCTAAAGTGTGTAAGCGTTTTAACATGAAATTTGACGCTTATAAATGGGTAAGTGATGATGGGGATGCTAGCAGTTGGAAAGAAATGTGTAATATAGGATTTGAAAAAGTAAAAGAAATACTTAATGAAAGCAAAGTTAATTGATGTAGTAAAAGAAACTACAACAACTAATCGTTTTTATCTTAGACCTGATTTTAAACCTACATTTAAACCTGGTCAATTTGTATCTTTAGATTTACCTATTGATGAAAAACCATCTAAACGAATTAGACATTATTCAGTAGCAAATTCCCCTTCTCAAGATACTTATGAATTAATCATAGTTAAAAAACCAGGAGGAAAGGGTACAGACTATCTTTGGACCACATCTATAGGAGAAGAAATTGAATTTACAGGACCTTCAGGTATAATGACTTTAGGAGAAGATACTAATAAAAACTATATCTTTATATGTACAGGTACAGGCATTTCTCCTTTTAAATGTATGCTTGAGCATATTAGAGAAAACAATATTCCTACTGGGGATATTCATTTAGTATTTGGTACTCGAGATAAAGAAAGTATTTTATATTATGATGAAATGGTTCAATTGGAAAAAGATTTACCCCAATTTAATTATCATATTATCCTTTCTAGAGAAGATTGGAACGGCAAACAAGGGTATGTACATTCCCTATACGAAGAATTAATTCAAAAATATTTTAGTCAAATCGAAGAGGGTTCTTATAATGGTTTAGATATTGAGTTCTTTATCTGTGGTTGGAAAGACATGGTTAAGGAAGCTCGAGCTAAATTACAAAACTTAGGTTTTGATAAAAAACAAATTAAGATGGAAATTTATGAGTGATTTAAAAAAACAGGAATTTAAAGATTTTAATATATTAGTTATAGGAGATAACTGTATAGACAAATTTATTTACGGAGACGTATTTAGATTAGCTCCTGAAGCTCCTGTTCCTGTATTTAATCCTTCTTATTCAAATAATAACCCGGGTATGTCTGGAAATGTAGTTGCTAATTTACAAGCATTAGGAGCTAAAGTGATTAATCTTAGTAATTCTGAAAATGTAGTTAAAACTCGTTACGTAGATGATCGTTCAGGCCAGATACTTCTTCGTGTTGATGAAAATGATAAGGTAAAAAGAATTAAACCTGAAGTTCTTCATCAAATTGCTAATAATGAACTTTATGGAATAGAATTAGATGCTATTATTATTAGTGATTACGATAAAGGATTTTTAGAGGAAGACGATATTGATTTTATCTGTAGAAATAATTTTAATGTATTTATTGATACTAAAAAAATTATCGATGAGTGGATCCAACATGCTACATTTATTAAAATTAATCATGTTGAATACGAACGCACAGAATATACTTTAAAACATTTAGGTATTGAAAATAAACTAGTAGTTACCCTTTCAAGTAGAGGATGCCAACATAAAAGTAAAATCTACCCAGTTGAAAAAGTCCAAATTAGAGATGTATCTGGAGCGGGAGACACATTTTTATCAGGACTTGTAGCTGAGTATATTAGAACTAAAGATATAGAACAAGCTATTATATTTGCTCAAAAATGTGCTAGTATAGTAGTCCAAAAAATAGGAGTTTCAACAATATGAAAACATCAGTAGTTACATTTAGTAGAAATGATGGATATAAAGAAAAAGAAAGATTTGCTATCCATTTAAATACTCTTTTAGATACCTTTGATGAAGTCAATTATGTAGATTGGAACTCAGAAGGTAGAAGTTTTTTATATGAGGTAGAAGGATTAGTCCCAAAAACAGGAAGAATTAAACATTTTGTAATCCCCCCTTCAGTTCATAAAATGTATTCTACTTTTGTTCCTGATTTACCTGTTTGTTTTGGGCCTACATCATTTAATCTAGCTTTAAGGAGAACTGATGCTGATTGGGTAGTGGCTACTACTACAGATAATATTCCTCCTACTAAAGAAGAATTACACGAGGTAATAAATAACAGCGATAATAACACGTTTTATACTGTAAGTAGACGTGAAATAGATTATGCTGAAGCACTACGTAATATTGATAATCTAACTGAATATAGACAATATTTAAAAGAAACAACTGAACCTCGTTATTATCCTGCCAAAGTAACCCCTAATGATAATTATAGTCTTATCAATTGCTGTGGAGATTTCCAGTTAGCACCTCGTAAGATTTGGTGGGACATTAAAGGGTTTGAGGAAAATATGTTTTACAATTGTTTTATTGATACTAATGTTCAAAAGAAAGCAGCGTTAGCAGGATATAAATTAGAGGCATTGTTTGATTTACCTATGTATCATATGTCTCATGAAAATATTTTACCCCAAGCCCACACAGATAAACTTCATAAAAACGCAGATAAAAATCCTCCTAAGTATAATGACTCTTGGGAATGGGTAGAAGTATTTACTGAAACTCAAAATGAAGATGATTGGGGATTAGGTGATGCTGAAATCGAATACGAATTATGGTAAGACAATCTAAACAATATTTACTTTCTGTAATAATCCCTAGTAGAAAACGAGCTAAGGATCTCAATAATACTATTGATTCATTACTTAATCTATCAGATAAAACTTTAGATAATTTTGAAATTATTATTAAAGTAGATTTTGATGATACTGAAACTATTGAGTATGTAAAACAATGGTCTAACCAATTTAAGAATATATCATTTATTGTTAATTCTCGTTTAGATGGTTGGCACAATTTAGTAGATTTTATTGAAAACTTGATTGACTGTTCTAAAGGAAAATATGTTTGGAATTTAAATGATGATGTTTTGATGTTATCTAAAGATTGGAATAAAATTTTAGAACAACGTTTAACTGATTTTAAAGTATATTACCCTCAAGTAAAATGGGCTCCTGATTTGAATGGTTATATTCATGATTTTAGAGAAGCATTTCCTATTTACCCTAAAAAATTAAAAGAGCTTTGGGGGTACTTATGTCCACATAATAATATAGATAATTGGATTTTAGAAGTCCATTCCCGATGCTCTCTCTATCCCTGGAATGAAGACACTATAGAATACATTGATGATATTTATATTTCCCACGCTCAAATCCCAGATGAAACATCTCAAGATAAAATTGATACTGTAGACATTAACCATAATTTAAGAGATCATCATATGAATTCTCCTGAATTGTATCATTGTATAAATTTACTTAAAGAGCATAGAGATTATTTAAGATGGAAATTAATTAATAGAGAGAATATTATTAATGAATATAAAAATAACTTGGAATCCTAAAAAATAATTATTATATTCCTATTAAAAGAAAAAATAATATGCCTAAAAAGTATTCATTTTATTCACGTAATGACCAATCACAAGAGCCAATCTCAAAAACATTAGCATCTGGAAGACTAGCTGCTGCTAAGTATTTTGCTGCTCGTAAGCATCTTTCATTAAAACAATTCCTAAATATTTACGCTGTTTCTAAATGAAAGAATTTGGTAAAAATTTAATGATTAGAAAAAAAGGTACTCCTCTAGATGAGAAGGAAACCTTTTGTAACATTATTGATTTACTAGAAGAAACTATTCTCCGCAGTGAAAAAGTATATGATGAAATAAATATTGACATGATTAACTATGAAGAAAACTTCTATTTAATTATTGATAATTTACTTCATCTTCATTATGGTGAGTGGAAAACAGAGATTATTCATTGGTATCTTTGGGAACGTAAAGATTATCAAACCGGTGAAATTGGTCTTTTAGAATGGACTAATCAAGACACTGAAGAAACTAAAGAAGTTACAATCAAATGCTCAGAAGACCTTTGGGATATTTTAAAAGAAATTGAACAAGGAAAGTAAAGGTTATTTTTAAAAAAGTTATAATATGTATTCTGTAAACATTCAACTAGATCAAATGGCGAAGTATTGTGTAGGTTGTGGGGAAGAAATCCACCCCATGCGAGTAAAAATACTTCCAAACACCAAAACTTGTGTAGATTGCTCAACTACCGGAGCAAAACGTGGAATTCCTGTTTTGCATGGTAATGTAGAAAAAGATGATACTTGGGTTGACATGGTGTTTATGGAAGAAGAAGAGTATCAAAACTATGAAATCCAAACTGGACGTCTAAGTAAAAATGCTAAAAAAGCATCTAAAGCAGAGATGCAAAATTATGATGAGGATGATAATATCATTCCCCCATCATTTAACGAAGAAGAGTAATGCCCAAAGCAAAACCACTTTCAGTAGAGCAGATTAGAGCTGCAATGGCAAAGACCAAGTCCAATAGGTCTGCAGCACGTTATCTAAATGTTTCTTATCAACACTATAAGAAATGGGCTAAACTCTATGATGCTACTGAAGAAGGCTATCCTAACTTGTTTGAACAACATAAAAACCAATCAGGTAAAGGTATCCCTAAGTGGCTTAATAATGGGAAAGGTGATCGTTCAGTATTAGATATTATCGAAGGTCGCCTTGATCCATCTTCTTGGGATCCTCAAAAAATCAAATATAGATTATTTGAAGAGGGGTACATGAAAGAAGAATGCTACAATTGTAGTTTTCAAGAGCGACGTGTAAGTGATTACAAAATTCCATTAATTCTTAACTTTAAAGATAGAAATAAACAACACTACAGATTAGATAATCTAGAAATGTTATGTTACAATTGTTATTACCTATTTATTGGAGACATATTTAGTGACAAACAACTTGAAGGATTCGAAGATCACAAACCTTTAAACCAATCTAACTTTGACTGGGAAATGGACGATTACACTCTCCAGCGATTAAAAGAATTAGGTTTAAGTGATGAAGAAGAAGACGATGGTAGTGAATTTATTTCTAGATTATGAGTAAAAAAAGAATCCCATTACTAAGAAAAAAGAAAAAATCTAAGCACGAACGTTTAGTTAGTGATTACGAAAATCAAAAGAACAAACACTTAGAAAAACTTGCAACAAAAACCTTGGAGGAGCAAGAAAAACTTAGTAGATTAAAGGAAAAGAATATAAATAAAGATTTTTTAGATTTATTTTAATGAAATATCAAGTCCCAGAAATAGTAGTAGCGGATAGTGATGAATTTCAAGAAATGATTGATGGAAAAGATTTTCGAATCGCTCAAGCAATCGTAGAAGGTATTCTTCATAACCTAGAAGGTACTAAAAAACACGTACACCTACTCTCTGTAGTCTGTACTGATGAAGGTTCGATATATGAAATTACTATTGAACGTAAACATTTTGCTGAGACATTAGAAGAAAATATTGTTCATTACGTTCGTGAAGAATTATATGAGGATTGCCAGCGTATTGCTAATGTAATCAATGAATTAAAAGGTAAAGAAGTAAGTAAAATCTTAAATCAAGTATCAAGTTCTAAAAAATAAGTTATGTTTTACAAATTTAACAAACACGAATTAAAGTTCGAACGTGACACTAAGTCGTTTGTTCTTTTAGGATTAGTATCATTAGTATTGTGTTTTGTTTCCTATGTTATAGGACTCAATCGAGGACTATCAAATCCTACAGCATTCGAAAAGGAATTAGTAGTTTTAGATACTCAAGAAACTCCATTTTCACAAGAAGAATTAATTCAACTACTTAAAGATTTAAATGTTAGGTATCCTCATATTGTGTTAGCTCAATCAATACTTGAAACCGGACATTATTCAAGTACTATTTTCAAAACCAATCATAATTTATTTGGTATGAAAGAAGCTCGTCGTCGGGTTAAAACCGCTAAAGGTACTCAATTAGGTCATGCCTATTATAATAGCTGGCAGGAAAGTGTTTATGACTATGCATTCTACCAGTGTAGGTATATGGGAAAAATTAACACAGAAGATGAATATTTTCAAGCATTAGATGCATCTTATGCTGAAGCAGGTGATTACGTTAAGTTATTAAAACAAATTATTAATAAAGAGAATCTTAAAGACTTATTTTAATATTTATCGTTGAGTTTTAATTCAATGTTCATATATTAATAATAAGTTAAATGGCCAAACTAAAATCACAAACTACATCGTTATTTAGAGAAAAACCTAAAAAAAATAACAAAGGTGTTCACGCAACTACCCAAACTAGCAAAAGTAAAACAGCTGACAATTATAAAAAACCATATAAAGGTCAGGGAAGGTAATGGGACAATCAGCTAAAAAACGAGTAGAGTTTTCATCTAAACCTAAAAATAAAGAAAACCAATCTAAACACTCTAAACGCATGACAGAAAATCTGTCTATTTTAAATAAATTAACTCAACAATAAAATGAAAAAAACATTATTCGCAATGGTTGCCGCTGCCATGCTATTCAGCTGTTCTAAACCTCACCCTGAAAAGAATATCTTACAAATCCATGAAGGTGCTTACGCATTCTGTGGTGCATCAGGTGCAGTTCCAACCGGTAAAAAAATTATTGTTCAAGGAGTAGAATTCGATGAGGGTTGTGCTATTTGTCCTGTATTAGTAGGTCCTTCAATCGCTAACCTCGATATGTGGGGTGATGGTGGAACTTGGGGTAAATTCTATGTTAAAGACAACCCACAAACACCAGACGGAACTAACCAAACAGTATGGTCATTCTTTTGGTATTTTGATTCAACAGATGTTGTGCCACAATTTGATGTCGAGACTTTTTTAAAAAATCCTGAAACACAAGGTTGGGCTTGGGAAACTCCAAACAACCGTGCTTTCATTGTAAACACAGACTCAGCACACACAAGTATGAGCAATATGTTTGCTATGCCTGGTCGTATTATTGATACATTAGATAATGGTATTATTTTAGCTGAATGTTTTGGTCCGCTCAACGAAGCAGCTGTGCCATTACGTAAAGCAATCCCTGTAAAATCAGGTATGAAATCAATTACTGCGGCTAAAGAAAATGCCCCATACCCAGTTGGAACACCAATCCCTGTTATGAAACTAAGCAGCGATATTAAAAATCAAAAATAAATTAAAATGAAAAAAATATTATTTGCAATAGTTGCATCTACCATGTTATGGAATTGTACAACAACATCTACTGATCAAACAACTTATACAGTAGAATTTGATGTAGATTATAATAACTGTGGGGTAGACCCTCAAACTTATGTTGGTGGTGTAGACTTCGGTTCTGCTGGTAATGTAAAAGCAGGAAGAGTATGCTCAAAGAACGGATATAAAAACATCT
>Ga0208161_1000211_pt1 | contig 33162 bp, 41 predicted proteins | sample CB_VirMetaG_3_FD_184538 | JGI IMG/M metagenome (GOLD analysis project Ga0208161, IMG submission 184538) | Freshwater to marine saline gradient viral communities from Chesapeake Bay - CB_1508_1S Viral MetaG (SPAdes) (version 4) | ecosystem: Environmental > Aquatic > Marine > Coastal | place: USA... | reverse complement strand
ATTCGTGGTTGACGGTTCGGGTAACACAGACGGTGATTCTTTCACTGCTGACCGTAACCAGTACTACCGTGCTGTTAAGGTTTCTAACCTGATGTAATCGATACCTCTCTGTTAGAGAGAGGGTTATTAAGAAACTGGGGAGAGCAGAAATGCTCTCCCTTTTTTCATTATAAATAGATTGCGGAGGAATACTATGGCAGTTTCTATATCAACAAACATAACAGAAGGAACTTGGGAAAACTCAAACCCGAGCGAACTTGATTATCTTAAACCAAATGGTTTTAAGTTTCAGATTCACAATCTTCCGAATGTTTCGTATTTTTGTCAGGCAGCAAATATCCCTGCGTTCTCGATCGGATTCACAGAAACTGACACTCCCCTCTCAAGATTGTACAATCCAGGAGAGAAACCCAGTTACGGAGAATTGATAATTCAGTTCCTCGTTCAGGAAAATATGCAAAATTATTTGGAACTATATAATTGGATGATTGGTCTCTCGTTTCCAGAAAACCACGAACAGTATAAGCAGTATCAAGCATCCCAATCGTACAGATTTCCAGGAGTTCCTGAAAATAAATTGGCAGCAGTAACCAATTTCTCAGATGCGGATTTCTTTATCCTAGATTCTGATAACAATCCCAATGTTAAGATTACCTACTACGATGTATTTCCTATCAGTTTAGAGGGACTTAACTTCGATATCTCAACAGGACAAACAGATTATCTTACAGGTATTGCGACCTTCAAATATAGACATTATAAGATAGAAACTGTTTGACTTTTCTGTGAAATTATAGTATACTTGTATTATTTTTTATTGTGAGGCATTATGAAATTGACAGAAATCCAAGAATCGTGGAAGAAAGACTGCAAGATCGACGAACTAGATCTCGGCAAGTCATCAATAACAACCGCAGAACTCCACTCAAAATATCTCAGTTATTTGACGAATGCCAAACTGCAACTCAGAAAATCTGAGGCAGATTACTTGCGCTTGCGTAGAGTTAAGATTAGGTATTTTCGTGGCGAGATGACTCGCGATGAATTAGAGGATCTTGGTTGGAATCAATACCAAGGAAACAAACCGCTCAAGAACGAACTTGAAGATTTTATTGCCTGTGATGACGACATCATTACTGCTATAGATAAGGTCGAGTATCTAAAGACTATGGTGTTCCAATTAGAGCAAATTCTCAGATCACTGAATGGTAGAGCATGGGAAATTAAGAATGCAATTGAATGGACAAAATTCACAAACGGGTTGATGTAGTGCCAGACATAAAAGTAACCAAACATAATGAAGTATATTTGAATATCGACTGCGATCCTGGGATTGCGGCAGAACTCAATGAGTATTTCACATTCGACGTTCCTGGCGCACGTTTTATGCCAACGTATAAGGCAAGATTATGGGATGGTAAGGCAAGACTCTTCAATATATTCACCAAAGAACTCTACGTAGGATTGCTTCCATACCTAAGAGAGTTCTGCGATCAAATGGAATATAGTGTCGATGTTGATATTGAACGCATCGGTGACCCAGTTGATATTCCATACCTCGAACAGTTCGCCAAAGATTTAAACCTACATTCACAAGGCAATCCGATCGAGGTGCGAGATTATCAGTTGAATGCTGTTAAGTATGCTCTGCGAATCGGTAGAACTCTACTGTTGTCGCCTACTGCATCGGGTAAGTCTTTGATCATTTATCTGTTGATGCGATACCATCAACAGTTTGGAAGAAAGCAACTGATCATCGTCCCAACAACATCACTCGTTGAACAGATGTATAAGGATTTCGCAGATTATGCATCAGAAACAGATTGGCGAGCAGCAGATAATTGCGCGAGGATCTACTCGGGATTTGAAAAATCAAATCAAGCGCAGATTGTGATCTCGACATGGCAATCTATCTACAAGTTGCCAAAAAAGTTCTTCGATGAGTTTGATGTGATTTATGGCGACGAAGCGCACTTGTTTAAAGCAAAGTCCCTCACCTCAATCTTCAATAAGTGCACGAAAACCAAGTTTCGTATAGGAACAACTGGTACTCTTGACGGAACCAAGACGCATAAACTTGTTCTAGAGGGTCTGTTCGGAAAAGTCCACAGAGTTACCTCCACGAAAGAGTTAATGGATACTAAACAACTCGCGGAACTTAAAATCACATGTTTGGTCTTGGACTATCCAGAAGAAACCAAAAAACAAGTTAAGAATTTCTCCTATCAGGAGGAAATGGATTGGATCGTTCAGAACCACAAGCGAAATGTTATCATCCGGAATCTCAGTACGACACAAAAAGGAAACACTCTGGTTTTGTTCCAATATGTTGAGAAACATGGATCGATTCTGTATGAGATGATCAATACCAAGGTCGGAAAGGACAGAAGAGTTTTCTTCGTGTATGGGGGAACTGATACGCAGCAAAGAGAGAAGATCCGCGAGATAACTGAGAAAGAAACCGATGCGATTATTGTTGCCTCTTATGGTACCTTCTCGACAGGGATTAACATACGAAATCTCCACAACGTAGTATTCGCCTCTCCCTCTAAGTCGCGCATTAGAAACCTGCAAAGTATCGGTCGTGGGTTGCGCAGAGGAAACCAAAAAGAAAAGTGTAACTTATTTGACATCGGCGACGATTTGTCTTGGAAGTCTAAGAAGAATTATACTCTCAATCATATGGTCGAAAGAATCAAAATATATAATGAAGAGGGGTTTGAATATAAACTCGTGCGGTTGAAAATAGATGACTAATTACCACAAAGTTCTAAAACTAAAAACAGGGGATGTTCTCGTTTGTCGCTGTATGATACAGAGAAACGAAGATCTCATGCGTAGAGAAACAGTAGAGATATATAATCCTGTCGTGATCCAAAGTTATCAGATGGAAATTGATGAAAAATTGACCAATGGATTCATGTTCAAACACTGGATCGAGATGACAAATGACACCTCATATATTATAAATGTCGACAGTTTGATTACTGCGTCAAATCTCAACCATACTATCATTGAGAAATATGAGATATTTGTAAAAAATCACCCCCAAGAGAAAATTAATTTCGCATCCCCTTCTATTCCAGAGGAAGAAGAAGAGGAAGAGTTGTCTATACTCAGACACTTAATTGGTGGTAATAATACTATTAATTAGAAGCCATTTATTTCAAAAGGCGACATAGTCGTTATACTCCCTTTTGTCGCTGCAGTCAAGTCTTTTTTTTAAAAAAGTATTGAAAAACAATCAATTTTATAGTATGATGAATTTAACGTTAATTGAGGTAAATACACATTATGGCGAAAAAATCCAACAACATACATTATGTGAATAATGCTGAGTTTCTGGAGGCGATGATTAAGCATCGAACTGCAGTATTAGAAGCGAAAGAAAACGGTAAAGAAAAACCCAGAGTGCCGAACTACATCGGTGAATGTTTTGTTAAGATCGCAAACCACCTCGCATACAAAAGCAACTTCAGGAACTACACTTTCCGTGAAGAGATGATCCTCGATGCAATCGAAAATTGTATTACTTACATTGACAACTTCGATCCAGAAAAGTCTAGAAATCCCTTCGCGTATTTTACTCAAATTTCATACTATGCTTTCTTGCGTCGTATTAGCAAGGAAAAGAAGCACCTTCAAACGAAGTATCGTTACATTCAGAACATTGACATCAGCGATATTATCTCAGAGAACCCAGATGGTTCTGAACACACCAATGAATTCATCTCTTATCTCAGGAAACAAATTGATCAGTCAGGACTAGATCTTGCGCAAGACACCGATGAGAGTAAGAAAACTACTAAAAGAAGACCGAAATACTTCGACAAGAAAGATGATTCTTCTTTAGATATTTGAGGATTACTATGCGAATTGCTTTGATTACAGATACACACTTTGGTGCTAGATCAGATTCTATCCCATTTGATAATTTCTTTAACAAGTTTTACACAGAGACCTTCTTCCCGCATCTGGAGAAAGAAGGAATCAAGACCATCATTCACCTCGGCGATGTATTTGATCGCCGCAAGTTTATAAATTATAATACGCTGAAGAAGTGTAAAGAATATTTCTTCGACAGAACCAGAGAATTAGATATCGACGTGCACATGATTGCTGGTAATCATGACACATTTTTTAAAAATACCAACGATGTAAACTCACTAGATTTACTACTTCGTGATTATGATAATATTACTACTTACTCAGAAGCAGAAGAGATAGTTGTCGCTGGTAAAAATCTGTTGCTTGTTCCTTGGATTTGTTCGGGCAACTATGACCAAACAATGGAGGTGGTAAATGCATCCAATGCGCAAGCAGTCTTCGGACACTTCGAGTTCGCAGGATTCGAAATGTATCGCGGACATAAAAACGATCATGGAATGGATACGGTCTGCTTCGATAAGTTCCCTCTTGTTTGTAGTGGGCATTTTCATCATCGTAGTCGTAATGGTAATATTGTCTATCTGGGTAATACTTATGAGTTTACTTGGTCTGACTTTAATGATCCTCGAGGGTATCACATCTATGATACGGAAACTAATCAGATAGAATTTTTCGAGAATCCTTTTAGAATCTTTCACAAGATCTACTATGACGATACCGTCGAGGATATTGATAACATTGATCTGAGTCAGATTGTGGGAACTTGCGTTCGTCTCATTGTAGTGAAGAAGAACGACTTCTATAAGTTCGATAGATTCGTAGATAAATTGTATGACTGCAATCTGTTAGAGTTAAAGATTATTGAAGATTTTTCTGAATTTGAAACTGAGAATCTAGATGAAGAAGAACTTAATGTAGAAGATACGATGTCTGTTCTGTCGGATTTTGTGGAAACAGTGCAGACTGATCTTGATAAAGATAAGATCAAGAAACTTCTACAAACATTGTATGTTGAGGCACAGAGTATTACAGCATGATCATTTTTAATAGTCTAAGATGGCGAAATTTTTTATCAACAGGAAGTCAATTTACTGAGATTAGACTCGACAGATCATCTAGCACGTTGGTGGTTGGCGAGAACGGTAGCGGCAAGTCAACAATGTTAGATGCAATCTGTTTCGGATTGTTCGGTAAACCATTCCGGAATATTAATAAACCCCAACTGCTCAATTCTATCAATAAGAAGCAGATGGAGGTTCAGATTGAATTCACTATCGGGACCAAGTCTTACAAGGTGGTCCGAGGTATTAAACCAAACATTTTCGAGATCTATTGTAATGGAGATCTGGTAGATCAAGACGCAGCGATGCGAGATACTCAAAAGTATCTTGAGGATTCTATTCTAAAGTTGAATTACAAGTCATTTACTCAAATTGTTATTCTTGGTTCTGCTTCCTTTACTCCATTTATGCAGTTGCCTCCTGGAACTAGAAGAGAAATTATTGAAGATCTGCTTGATATTCAAATCTTTACTACTATGAATCAGGTTCTAAAGGATAAGCAAAACGAACTTAAAGACGCACTGAAGAATGCCGAGAATCAACTTGAGGTATTGAAGCAGAAGGCGACACTACAGAAAGAATATGTAGAGACTTTAGAAACTAATAGGGAAAAGAGAGTTGACGAGATACTGGGACGTATTTCTGAGGGGGAACAGAAAATATCAAATCTTACGAATCTCACCAATAGTTTGGAAGGCGAAAAGGAGGCGCAAGAACTTGCCCGTTCGTCCCTCGGAGACCTCTCGCTCAAGCAAAAGAAACTCGAACAATTCAAGACCAAATTTTCCACCCAACTCCGCGAACTTCAAAAGGAGGTGGACTTCTACAATGAAACGGATGAATGTCCGACGTGTAGGCAAGGGATTGCTCACGATCATAAAGAAACCATCGTATCATCCCGACAGGAGAAAATCGAAGAACTCTCTACTGGAATGGAGAAACTCCAGAGTGAATTTGAGAAACTTGACGTCTTGGTCGCGAAAGATGCGGAAACCTCAAACGAAATAGCAAAACTAAATACTGCAATCCTCGGACACAACAATGAGATTATCGTTCAACAAAGAATCATACAGGCATTGAATTTAGAACTCTCAGACATCACTTCTAAGACTGGTGATATCGATGAAGAAAGGGCAAAGTTGAAACTGTATGCTAAAGATGTGATGACTCAGAATGCTACGAGAGCGAAACTAAATGAAGAAAAGCATTACATGGACGCTGTCTCGACGCTACTCAAGGACACTGGTATTAAGACTAAGATTATTCGGCAGTATCTTCCAGTTATCAATAAATTGGTGAATAAATATCTGCAAGCAATGGACTTCTTCGTTCAGTTTAATCTGGATGAGAAGTTTGATGAAACGATAAAGTCTAGACATAGAGACGCATTTAGTTATGCGTCTTTCTCCGAGGGAGAGAAGCAACGTATTGACTTGGCACTGTTGTTTACGTGGAGAACAATCGCTAAGATGAAGAATAGTGTCGCCACGAATCTGTTAATACTAGATGAGGTGTTTGACTCGTCGCTAGATAACAGCGGAACCGATTACGTCATGTCATTGCTTGATACGCTTGGTCCCGAAACTAATTGTTTCGTTATCAGTCACAAGGGCGATACCCTGTTTGATAAGTTCCGCAGTCAGATTAAGTTCGAAAAGAAAAACAATTATAGTGAAATGGTAGTATGATGGAATTAATTAAGTTTACCGATCCGCAACTTCGTAAAGAACCAACACTTTTTGACTTTAATACTCAAAATGCACAAGAACTGGGCGATGCTCTTTGGGTAAAATGTCGAGAATTGAATGGTCTTGGTCTTTCTGCCAACCAAGTGGGAATAGATGCGAAAGTTTTCGTTATGGGTATTGATGAAAATTCAAAAAAATATATCTATAATCCAGAACTGATTGCTGTTTCCGACGAAACAATGTTGGCACAGGAGGGTTGTTTAAGTTATCCTGGTCTCTGGATTACAGTTAAAAGACCAGTGTCTTGCACTATCGCGTATCAGAATGTTTCGGGTGAGCATATTATCGAAGAGTTTAGCGGTCTTACTGCTAGAATCGCACAGCACGAATATGACCATATGGTTGGTAGGAACTTTACTGATCTGGTTTCTAAATTGAAGATAGATATGGCGCTGAAGGCATTAAACAAACGAGCAAAGAAGGTGTTAGAGAAAAATGGCAACTAACGATTATGACTTTGGATTTACATTCGAAGATCCAGTAGAAGTCACACAACAATCTACCCCGACACAAGTTACGGTAGATACTGGCGATCTCAAAGATGAGATTATGACAAAACTATATGACATTGAAGCGAAACTTATCGGAATCGATAGTTCGGGAGAACTGGAGGCATATAAGGAATTGATCGAAAACGACGTATCTTCTAAGCTGAAGGACGTTGAAAATCTTATTCTTCCATTACTATATAATCTGCAGAAGAATCCTTCGCAAGAATATATTAAATGGCCTAACAGGGTGGCAGTTATAGATGCACAAATCGAAAAAATTACCGCGATCACACGATTCTATGAACGAATCTGATGGTTTGAAAAATTCTCTTCAATGGTATGAGTCCCCTGCAGGCAGGGTAATCACATTTTACTTGTCTGGGGAGATCAAAGAATCTTCATTGTATTCCGATTGGTTTCAAACAATCAGAACTGCAAGCGAAACAGATATAATCTATTTTAGAATCAACTCTCCTGGTGGAGATCTGTTTACGGCGATTCAGATGATGCGTGCAATCACCGAATCTAAAGCGCATATCGTATCTTCAGTCGAGGGTATCTGTATGTCAGCGGCGACAATGATCTTCCTTGCTGCAGATACCTTTGAGGTCAGCGACCACACCATGTTTATGTTCCATAACTACTCAAGTGGTATAGTGGGTAAGGGTGGTGAAATGTATGATCAGGTCGTTCACACACATCAGTGGTCAGAGAGATTGATGCACGAAATATACAAAGATTTCCTCACATCTGCTGAGATTAAAGCGATCCTAGATAACAAAGATATCTGGATGGATTCTCAGGAAGTGGTCAAGAGACTCAAGAGCAAGGCAACCACAGAGGAAAAAAAACCTACTCGTCGAACGAAAAAAACATAAATAGGGGCTTGACTTTTACCGAAAACTAGAGTACAATACTCGTATGTTAAAGTTTAATGAGTTCCTCTCTGAGCAAACGAAGTCCGGTGCTGGGTTGACCATCTGGGACATAGACGAAACCTTGTTCAACACAAAGGCATTGGTTTACGTTGTCAAAGATGGCAAGGTGATCAAGAAACTCAGCAACCAACAGTTTAACACCTACAAACTCAAGTCCGGTGAATCCTATGACTTCACCGAATTTAGAGACGCGAAACATTTTCGCGATACCTCTGAACCTATCGTGCGTGCAATTAATAAAGCCAAAGCGATCCACAAAAATATCAAGAACCGTCCTGGTAGTAAAATGATTATCATTACTGCTAGGTCGGATTTTGACAATAGGGATATCTTCCTAGACACCTTCCGTAAGCAGGGTATCGAGATTGACGATATCCACGTTCATCGCGCTGGTAATATAAATGCTGCGAACTCTGCAGAAGGTAAAAAAATCTTCATAAAAAAATACCTCGATACGGGAAAATTCAGTCGAGTGCGTCTCTTTGATGATGCTGTTTCGAATCTGAATATGCTGTTGTCTCTTAAGAATGAATATCCGGATGTGGATTTCCAGGCATTTCTGGCGCACCATGACGGAAGTATGACTACGTATAAAAAATAGGGCTTGACTTTTTCGCATTTTCGCGGTATATTTAATTATGTTGAAAAGGAGAAATGGAATGTTTAAGTCGATTGTTTTGGGTCTGAGTGCGATTTCGCTGTTGGCAACTCCGGTAGTTGCAGAAGCAAATGATCGCCGAGGCGACCACTCCGAACGTTCTCATCGAGATCGCGACCAGCGTCGTGGTGGTTTGAGCACGGGTGGTGCGATTGCATTGGGTCTTGGTGCTTTTGCTCTTGGTGCTGTCATCGCCAATGATCGAAATCTAGATTTTGATCCTCGCTTCGATCCTCGCTTCGATCCTCGTTTTGATCGTCGTTTTGATCGTCGTTTTGATCGTCGTTTTGACCCTCGTTTCAATCGTGGCAGTGACTGCTATTCGACTGTCGTTACGGAATATGACCGCTGGGGCAATCGTTTCCTGCGTAGGGAAGTTCGTTGCTACTAAACTTTTCTGAAAAAAGGGCTTGACATTTTCCTCGTTTCGAGGTAGAATGAGTCTATAAGTTGATGAGGAAAGTGATATGACCAACGTTTCTGAAAAGTCAGTTCTTGCGAAACTGCTCGCCACCGAGAATATTCACGTCGAACACCGGAAGGTTTCCACCGCACACTTCGACCTTGCCTCTCGTACTCTATGCCTTCCTATCTGGAAGGATATGTCGAGCGATCTCTATGACCTGCTGATTGGTCACGAGGTTGGGCATGCTCTGGAAACTCCCACCGATGCGTGGGAAAATGCTATCAATGCAGTTTCGGGTAAGGGATTCAAGACCTTCCTCAATGTTATTGAAGATGCTCGCATTGAAATTGTGATGAAGAATAAGTATCCTGGTCTTCGTCGTTCGTTCTACAACGGATATCGGGAACTGTTTGAACGCAACTTCTTCAACACCGATGGTCTCGACCTCGCCAGTCTGCGTTTTATTGACCGTATCAATCTGTATGCTAAGGTCGGTCCTTTCCTGAACATTCCGTTCACTGCCGAAGAGCAGATTATCCTTGACCGTGTTATGACGAACAAAACCTTCGAGGGTGTGGTCGAGTTGGCAAATCAACTCTATGATGGTGCCAAGTCGGAAGACATCTCAGATCTCCTCGATCAACTCGATATGATGGATGACGGTGAAGATCAGGATGCTGGTCAAGATTTTGAATCGGATGACTCTGACCAACCTGAACCCAATACCGATGATGGTGAAACTTCTGCTGACGTGGAAGGTGATTCAGATGAAGATCAAGATGAGAAAGAAATCGCTGCAGCATCTGATTTTGATAATTCAGATGAAGTTACTGACGAAGATCCAGTTTCGCTTACCGATCAGGCGCTGACCGAAAACGAAGAACGTCTTATCGACGAACGTGCTCGTGAAAATTTCTATTGTATTCTTCCGAAGATCGATCCCTCGAACTTTGTCGTGAGCAACAAGGCTGTCTCGCAGATGATGTCGTTCGTCTCGTTCGATCCGAACATTTCGGTGGAAACCTTGATGTCTGACATCTACGCAGAGTTTATCAAGAACAATCAGAAATTCGTCAATGCTATGGTGCAGCAATTCGAACGCAAGAAGACTGCGAACCAGTTGCGCAAGGCGAAGGTTTCCAAGACTGGTAAACTCAATATGGATAAGATTTGGGCGCATAAGATCGCCGAGGATCTGTTCCTTCAGAGTACTAATGTTCCGAATGGTAAGAACCATGGTATGATTTTGCATCTCGATATGTCGGGATCTATGTCACATAACATGCAGCATACTGTTGAGCAACTGGTCATTCTTGCGATGTTCTGCAAGAAAACCAATATTCCGTTTGAAGTCTATGGATTTATTAATTCTGGTCTTGTTCCTGATGAGTTTGTCAGCAGTGTCGATGCTCGTAACAATCACTCGAACCCTCAGAATCTTGTGATTAATCACAGCGGATTTAGAATGCTTCAGTTGATCGCAGCGAATACTTCTGGTGCGCGATTCAAGCAACAGATCAAAAATCTTCTGACGTTTGGTGGTGCTGTGTCGAGACGGAGAAATTCTCGTGTTGGTCTTTCTCAGGATGCGAGGCAATATTTCATTCTCGGTAGTACTCCGCTCGAGGAATCGCTGATTGTTGCACGTCACATTGCGGATGACTTCCGTCGCGTTCATCGCGTTGAGATTCTGAACACCGTGTATCTTACTGATGGCGATGGTGATTGCAATTTGTATCTTGCGAGCAATCATTATGCCGCTGCTCATCGTATGAACGTCGTCATCAAGGACGAAATTACTGGAAAGAGTGGTATCGGTCCTTACAATTCTCAATACAAGGCCTCTTGGAGACCTACTCATTACTTTGATGCGTTGCATGATATTTACCAAAAGGCGACTGGTTCGAAGATTACCAACTTCTATCTTGCCGATAGTTATACCGCTCGTGGTGTGATTAGGAATCTCGAACGTCATGGAATTAATATCTCGAACGTTCGCAAAGAGTTTAATAAGAACGGATCGGTATTCATTCAACGTCCCTCAAATGTTATCGGGTTCAAGAATCAGTTTCTGATTAACACTGGTAACATGAAGGCACGCGACGATGCCTTCGAGGTTCAGAGCAATACTCGCAAAGATCTTATGCGCGAGTTTAAAAAGTTTCAAACCAGCAAGCAAAACAATCGTGCTATTCTCTCCAAGGTTATTGATTGTTTTGCCTAACTTTTTTGAAAAATCTATTTACTATTCCGAGTAAATAGAGTAATATGTAACTGTGATTTTATGATCACATTATGTGTAATAAACAAAGGTGAATATAATATGACTAATTCTGTTTCTAACCGAGTCCTTACTGCCCTGCAGTCGGGCGAGCGTCTCACTGCTAAGCAGATTGCTGCACGTTATGGTGTTGCCAATCCGCATAATGTTGTGTATAACCTGCGCAATCAGGGTTATGCCATCTATGCAAACGAGCGCACCAACAGCAAGGGTGAAGTCAAGTCGTTCTATCGTCTCGGCACTCCGACCCGTGCAGTCGTTGCTGCTGGTATGAAGGCACTGCGTGGTTAATACGTATTGTCGGTAGACATTTCATTCCTTGAGAGGGGAGAGAGGAAACTCTCTCCCTTTTTTCATTAAAAATATAAAAAAAGGGGCTTGACATTTTCGGAAAAATATGGTAGAATGAATATATTGATTGAGTGATGAGGTGATGTTATGAAACTGGTGATTCAAACCCAAGTCCGCGAAAACTACGCTGCCCATGATGGGTTCGCTGGCGAGTATTACTGGAAGTACAAGGGTGGTAACACCTACGTCGTTCCGCATCTCTCGGATGCGAACGTCAACCGTATCCTTGAGAACGGCATCCCCAACCTCACCAAGATCGTTGAGGAAAGCAACAACTATTACCAGGAGTACATCCTGGACTGGGAAATCGTCGGTGACGACGAGATCCGCTGGGAAAAGTGGGAAACTCCCACCATCCTCGAGTTCTCGAACGAACTCGGTTGGGTCGCTCGTCGTGACATCATCAACGATCCCGAGTATGGTTACATGCGTAGCGATATCGCCAGCAAGACCGAGTCGTGGGTCGTCCTCGAAGGAAATCTTCGCAAGGAAGGTTCCTACACCTGCTTCTACGAGATGAAGGATGGCAGCATCCTCTCGTATGAGGAGCTGGAGCAATATCGAGCTGCTAAGGAGGCAGCATAAAAAACACTTGACATTTTTTCCATTTTATAGTATGATATGTTTATTGATTGAGTGATGAGGAATTTTAGTTATGAATAATCGTTTTGCCCTGATTGAGTATCTTTCGAACAACAACTTCAACAACGGAATCTTTCGCAAGCGCGATATTGTTGATGCCGCCGAGTCTCTCGGTCTGAAGTATCCTGGTTGGATCTTCCAGCGTGATCGTATGGTCAAGCGTGGAACTTATGATCTTTCGGCGTGTTTGCAAACGGCAACGACTGTTGCTTCGTCGCCCATTGCTACGATTGATACCAAGACTGTTCGTCAGGCGAAACTCGAAGTCGAAGTCGAGAACCTTGTTCCTCACACTGATCCTACCTATGTTCCGTTTGGTTTCTACTCCGATCTTACTAAGATCATCCGTTCTATGATGTTCTATCCCACGTTCATCTCTGGTCTGTCTGGTAATGGTAAGACCACGATGGTTGAACAGGTTTGCGCTAAGTTGAAGCGCGAATGTATCCGCGTCAATATCTCGGTTGAGACTGATGAAGACGATCTGATCGGTGGTAACACCCTCGTCGACGGTAACGTTGTTTACCGTGAAGGTCCAGTTCTCACTGCCATGAAGCGTGGTGCGATTCTGATCCTTGACGAAATCGACCGTGGTTCGAACAAGTTGATGTGTCTTCAGGCGATCCTCGAAGGTAAACCCTACTTCAACAAGAAGACTGGCGAGACTGTTCTCCCCAAGAGTGGTTTCAACGTTATCGCTACTGCTAACACCAAGGGTCAGGGTTCTGACGACGGTCGTTTCATTTCCGCTCAGATCCTTGATGATGCTTTCCTTGAGCGTTTCGCGATCACCGTTGAACAGGAATATCCTTCGCCTTCGATTGAAAAGAAGATCGTCATCAAGAAGATGGAACGTGCCGATAAGGTTGATGATGAGTTTGCCGACAACCTCGTGATGTGGGCAGAGATTATTCGTAAGACTTTCGCCGACGGTGGCGTCGACGAACTTATCTCGACTCGTCGTCTTGAGCACATCGTTAATGCTTATGCGATGTTTGGTAAGCGAGCAAAGGCGATCGAACTTTGCGTTGCTCGTTTTGATGCTGATACTAAGTCTGCGTTCATCGACCTATATAACAAGATTGATGCTGGTGAAGATGTTACCTCTCAGCAGGATGCCACTTCCTTTGAAGAAATGCCGTTTTAAGGAGATAAAATATGGCCAGAGCATGGCGCAATTTAAATGTAAACCGTCGTCGAGAAGGAGCCCTGTCGCGACTCAAGTCGGCAAAGTTTTTCCCCAAGACCATGAAGAATGGCGAGGAACGTTCCAAGAAAGACTGGGAAAAGAATCGATTGGAAACTATCGCTAATCTCGACAAGAAAGGTATCCGTTAATGTCGATTGACCCATTAATGTCGATTGACTACAAGTATGACGAGGATATCCTCCTCGAAGAAATTACTAATTACATTGCTAATACATATGGTGAGCATTACTCGCAAAACCAATATCAGGCAACCGAATTTATCATCGACGGTGGTCATGGCATTGGTTTCACTGTTGGTAACATTCTTAAGTATGCTCAGCGTTATGGTCACAAGGGTAATCCCGAGGACTGGCGCAAGGATCTTATGAAGGTCATCCACTATGCCATCATCGCATTGTATGTCCATGACAAGGAACACAAGTTCGCGTCAAGGACTCTCAAGGAACTTCTCTCTGATGACACCGAAGTAACACCATACTTCGGCGAACAGGGATGAGCGTCTCGGTTCGGGTAGGATACACCTTTCCTCATCAACATCGACATATCTTACCCGAACCGAGCATTTTCTATTGACAATTTTTAAAAAAACAAGTATATTCAACTAAGTAATCAACTACTAAAAGGGTTTTAATATGAAAATCAGTGACACTACGTTTGGTATTCTCAAGAACTACTCGACTATCAACCAAAACATTATGGTTCGTCAGGGATCTGTTCTCTCGACAGTTAGTGAGGGTAAGAACATCCTCTCGCGTGCAGTTGTATCAGAAGTGTTTCCTCGTGAATTTGCGATCTATGACCTGACGAATATGATTAATGTTCTCAATGTCTGGGAAAATGTCGATGTAGATTTTCAGGAATCGTACATCAAGGTCCAGAACGACAAGAAGAAGTATCGGTATAACTACGCCGACCCCAGCGTCGTAACTGCCGCTCCCGACAAGGAACTTGAAATTGATCCGTTCTTCACGTTCGATCTTTCGCAGAGTGATGTTGCCATGATTCAAAAGGCAGGATCGATCCTCGCTGCTCCGACTTTGAGTATCATCGGTAAGGATGGTGCTGTTAGGGTGGTCGTGAGCGATCCTAGTGTTGCTGGTTCGAATGCCTATACTGAAGATCTGGATATCGCTACTGATGCAGAATTTGACTGTCGACTGAAGATTGAGAATCTGAAGGTCATTCCTGGTGATTATACTGTTTCGCTCGGTAAGAAGAAGGCGATGCACTTTAAGAACAAGAACATCGATCTTCAGTACTGGTTGGCGATGGAACCTTCCTCCGTAGTTTTAGTTTAATAAAGGAATTATATATGAAGTTGTCTTTTACTCTGTCCGCGAGAAATGCATATGGTCAGGATGATGTCGAAGATCGTAGTGTTACTATTGACTTCGACACCGCTGATGTGAATACGGTTGTTTCAGAATTTAATAAGTTTCTTATTCTGAATGACTTTGATGCTCAGGTTCAAATCGTTTGACTAATGCCGACCTTACATGCATTCGGGTGCAGTTATTCTACGGGTCTCAATAAATTTCCGGACCCCAAGAACAACGGATATCGTGGAACATATGTAAAACCATATGTCAAGTACTTGGCAGATGAGTTGGGTCTGCGGTTAAAAAATCATTCTAGGGATGGTAATTCTAATCCAGTAATATATACTAGCATTAAATTAACCGAGATCAAACCAGACGATTTAGTTCTGGTTTGCTGGAGTGGACTTTTGAGACAATGGCTTTGGTTGCGTAAATATAGTGGTAACATGGGTTTTTTTAAACCACCTCCCAAAAATCCGCCACCGCCATTTAGTGAGAACGAATCTTACTATATGTCTGAATTGTCCATACGTGCAGCGCACAACTATCTGACTTCAAACGGCATACGATTCAAGATGATCTCTGCATTTGTAAATCCTCCCTTTAAGGAGGATGAAATATGGAGTAATTGGATAGAATCGGATAAGAGTAATAATACTCTGTTAGATATATGCACTGATCGATGGTGTGATGTAGATTATGCTAGACCTATCGCTTGGGATCATCATAATGAAGATCAAACCTCACTTCTAAACGGATGTAAGCACCCTAATGCTAGAGGTCATAAGGTCATAGCGAAAACGCTGTTACCATATTTTAAGGAGAATTATTCTTATGCCTAAAATTTTGGTAACTGGGCACGATGGATTCATCGGGAGGAATGCTATGAACATTCTTTCTGATGAATTCGAGATGATTCCCTACGAGGGTGACATCAGAGATTTTCAAATCGATGGTTATTATTATGCGGTTTTGCATCTTGCTGCTTTAGCAGGTGTTAGAAAAAGTTGGGATGCTCCAGAAGAATACTGGGATGTCAATGTCAACGGATCTAAAAAAGTATTTTCTGAATGCAATCGCCTGAATTTGAGGTGCGTATATGCCTCCTCGTCTTCAATCTATGAGTGGTGGAAGAATCCATATGCTACTAGTAAGAAGGCGATGGAGACGCTCGCACCGACATACTCGGTTGGTATGAGATTCCATACTGTGTATGGACCCGACAGTCGTCCGGATATGTTTTATGATATGATGCTCAATGACAAGGTTGAGTATGTGACCAATCACTATCGTGACTGGACGCATGTATATGATTTATGTGAAGCGATTAGAATTATATTGACTGATACGCGAATTTCAGGTATGGTTGATATTGGTAGTTCTAATCCAGTTTATGTTCCAGATGTTCTCAAGGCATTTGGTTATCGTGATATTCCAATGAAAGAGGTAGAGGGTGAAAGGTATATCACCCATGCTGACACTACTTGGTTGTCAAACTTGGGATGGTCTCCCAAATATAATATTATTGATGAGGTGAAAAATGAACGACTCAAGAGAACAATTCCTTTTCGTGGAGAAGTATCGTCCGAGGAAACTTGATGACTGTATTCTCCCAAATGCACAACTGAAGACATTCAAGGACTTCGTTAGCGGCGGGGAACTTCCCAATATGTTGCTCTGTGGTGGGGCAGGTATGGGCAAGACAACTGTTGCTCGTGCCATGTGTGAAGAACTCGGTTGTGATTATATGATCATCAATGGTTCTGAAGAATCAGGCATCGATGTTTTAAGAACGAAGATCCGAGACTTTGCTTCTTCGGTATCATTCAGTGGTAAACCAAAGGTTGTTATCATTGATGAGGCAGATTACCTAAATCCAAACTCGACTCAACCTGCTTTGCGCGCATTCATTGAAGAGTATGCCAACAATTGTCGGTTTATCTTCACATGTAATTTTAAGAATCGCATCATCGCTCCGCTGCACAGTCGAACTGCGGTGATTGAATTTACTATTACCAAGAAAGATCGTCCCTCGATTGCTGCTCGCTTTATGAAGCGCATCCAGCAAATCCTAGAGACAGAAAACATTCAGTATGACCCAAAGGTTGTTGCTGCAGTTCTCAGCAAGCACTTCCCTGATTATCGTCGAGTCCTCAACGAACTTCAGAGGTACAGCGTAGGTGGTGTGATCGACGAAGGTATCCTATCCGACGTTCAAGAGATTAGCATGAAGGAACTGATTGCTGTTCTCAAGAACAAAGATTGGAAGGGAATGCGTAAGTGGGTCGCTGAGAATGTTGACAATGATCCTATGATCATTTTCCGTCGAATTTATGATACATTCTTTGAAGAGATCAAGAATCCTGCGCCTCTTATCATCTTGCTCGCAGACTATCAATACAAGTCGGCATTTGTGGCGAACCAAGAGATTAACCTCGCTGCTGCATTGACCGAGATCATGGGTGCGATTGAGTTCCGATGAGTATCCTAGAAGGTCTCGGTCCTGCTAAACGAACATACTCCGCAGAGGAATTCGTCGAGAAGAAAGAAGAGATATCTCCATTCGCATTTATTGATGACATCAATCACACGCAAAAGAACCTCATCGTCGATGAGTGGTCAGAAAGGCAATACAACCCATACATTATCAACAAAGGATTATCGTTCAATAGATCCACTATTCTTCAAGCAAACATGATGAATGGTCGGGCGCATCTTCCGAAGGCACTTCAAAATCAATTTCTTATAAATACTATTCGTCCGGAAAAACGTTTTAATAAATGGTTTAAAAAGACAGATAGCAGTGATATTGAGGTGATCAAGGAATATTATGGATATAGCAACGACAAAGCATATCCTGCACTTGCTCTACTCTCAAAAGAACAACTAGAATATATGAGAAAGAGATTGCACAAGGGCGGAATTTAATGAATGACGATTTTTTTAATATTGACTTTCCTGGATATGCACCATTAGAAGTTAAGCTTAATGAAGCAGATGACTTTCTAAAGGTTCGTGAAACTCTTTCGCGAATCGGTGTTGCATCTCGAAAAGACAACACGCTGTTCCAATCCTGCCATATTTTGCACAAGCAAGGTAGATACTTCATCGTCCACTTCAAGGAGTTGTTTACTCTTGATGGCAAGGATGCAGATTTATCTGAGAATGATCTAGAACGCAGAAACACAATTGCTAAGTTGCTCGCGGATTGGGATCTGGTTACTATTATTAATCCGGAAATACATCAAAATCTCGCACCATTAAATCAAATTAAAATTATTTCTTACAAGGAAAAGTCTAATTGGAATCTGGTGACGAAGTATAGCATAGGGCGTAAGAAATGATACCGTTCAGCTGAAAAATATATTTACAATTACCTCATTATGCTTTATAAATAAGGGGTGCCATGCTTCGGATGGCACCCTTTCAACATGTCTCGCTTAAATAGGAGAAAAAATATGACATGGAAATTCGACCACACGTTCGCACAAATTCCCAACATGGATCGGTATTTTGTTGGCGCTGATCGCGTCATGAAGAAGTTAGCAGACATTGCTGACCAATCCGTTCAAGTTGCGACAAAGTATCCTCCGTACAACATCAAGAAAGTCGCCGATGACAAGTATGTCATCGAGATGGCAGTTGCTGGTTTCGGCAAGGGTGATCTAGATATTACTCTTGAAGATGCTAAACTCAAGATCGCAGGGAATGTATCCTCGGACGAATCGTCAGACTATCTGTTCAAGGGTATCGCGGACCGAGCATTCACTCGCGAATTTACACTTGCTGACAACGTAGAAGTTAAGAGTTCTGCGCTGGTTAATGGCATGCTGAAAATTTGGTTGGATGCAATTACACCTGAGCATAAAAAACCAAAGAAAATTGACATTGAAGATGAAGAAACATCCGAAACTTCTTCAGCAGAATTGTTGACTGAAAAAGAAGGAAAGTAAGATGTTTAATCATAAGTATGCGCCGTCTGTAGAGGCGGCATCGGTGGTGTCTGTATTGTCTTTTATGGCAATGTGTGTCGCAACGTTTATTATGAGTATATAAAATGGGCATGCTTGTTGCATTCATTCTTTTGTATTGTAGCGAACCTACTGAAGAATGCAAAAGTGCATATACGTATGTTGTATTGGCAGAAGAAAGACCTGTCAGTCCATAATAAATATGAGGGGAGGGGGTAACTCCTCCCTTCAATTCAGATTAAATATCAGAGAGTATAAATGAAACACCTATTTGCCACTTTGTTGCTTTTATTCGCATTCCCATCCGCAGCGATCGCTTCCGACTGTGATGAATTTTATCCAAACAATACAGAGATTGTTGTGGAAAACACGCAGGTTATCTGCAAAAATTTCTATGCTATAGTTTGGGACAATCATAATGTTGGTAACGTCTTTTCGACTGAAGTTGTCCAACCAGACGTAAGGGTTCCCCGCAAAAATGCATTTAGAGCAGACCCAGATGCAATAAAATCGCCGACTCCGGCAGACTATACTAATACTGGATTTGATCGCGGACACATGGTTCCTGCTGCAAACTCAAGCACGCCAGAACAGATGTCTGAAACATTTTTCATGACCAATATGACACCCCAGTATCCCAATGTTAATCGTATTGCGTGGAGAAAACTTGAAGCATCCGTGCGGAAAATGGATTTTATGTGGGTGGTCACTGGTGCGCACTACGGCGATCGTAGTCTAGTCATCGGCGAGAATAAGGTATCAGTTCCTACAGTTCTTTACAAGGTTGTCTATCTTAAAGATGGATCGATCATTGGATACATGATCGAAAACAAGAAAGAGAACAAAGAAGCAAAAGAAGTCGATGTTTCTGAGATTGAAAACCTCACAGGAATTAAATTTAAATAAAACCATTTACTTACTCGATTTTTTATAGTATGATATGTTTGAACAGTAAGAGGGTTTCTAATGAATTTTTATACATGCGCCCATCAGTATGGGTCGAAGATCTTGACGCGAGGTGTGAAGAATGGCGTCAGATTTACTAAACGTGCCGATTTCTCACCAACACTATATGTGACAACCAATAAAGAATCCGAATACAAATCCTTGTTCGGCGAGAACCTCTCGCCGATCGAGTTCGAAGACAACAACGCTGCCAAAGAGTTTATCAATAATTACGGTGAGGTAGACAACTTTACCATCTATGGTCAGACCAACTTCGGGTATCAGTATATCACCACCACATATCCCGAAGATGTTGAATGGGATATTAAGCAACTAAACATTCAGACGATCGACATCGAGACCTCTGCTGAAAATGGGTTTCCTGATGTTTTGAATCCCATCGAGGAAGTCCTCCTGATCACCGTTAAAAATCTGATCAGTCGACAGATTATCACATTCGGGTGCGGCGACTTTGATGATGTAAACTCTGAGATTATAGAAGACCTGCGCAATAAAGGTAACAAGTTTCTATATGTGAAGTGCGATAACGAGTTCGATCTCTTGGAAACATTCGTTCGATATTACTCGGATAATTATCCTGACATTATCACAGGTTGGAACTGCGAACTATTCGACATCGCATATCTGATCTCGCGCATCGAACGTCTCTTCTGCAGCGAAGAAGATAACACGATGAAGAAGAAGTTTTCTCCATGGGGACTTGTTCGTCGCAAGAGTTTGACCATCATGGGTAAGGAAAATATTTCCTACGACATTACAGGTGTTGCGATCATTGATTATCTAGATCTGTTCAAGAAATTTACGTACGTCCGTCAAGAATCTTACAAACTAGATCACATTGCCAAGGTCGAACTCGGTAAGAAAAAGTTGGAAAATCCGTATGAATCTTTCCGAGATTTTTATACCAAGGATTGGCAACGTTTTGTAGAGTATAACATCATCGACGTTGAAATCGTTGACGAACTCGAACACAAAATGAAACTAATCGAACTTATTCTGACAATGGCATACGATGCTAAGTGCAATTATACTGATGTGTTCAGTCAGGTTAGGACTTGGGATTGTATTATCTACAATCACCTGCACAAACAGAAGATTCAAATTCCTCCGAAGAGGCAGAATGAAGGTCGTCAGATAGAAGGTGCATATGTTAAAGAACCAAAACCAGGACAATATGATTGGGTGGTTTCATTCGACGCTACCTCGCTGTATCCTTCAATCATCATGCAGTATAATCAATCTCCCGAAACATTCGTATCTGGTGCTGTCTATGACACGACAGTCAAGGGATTGCTTGAAAGCAAGTATGATCTGAGTTCGCTCAAGGACAGAGACTATACGATGACCGCGAATGGTTATTGTTATACTCGCGACAAGCAAGGTAAGTTTCCTGAGATCGTTCAGAAGTTCTTTGATGATCGTCAGCGTTACAAGAAACTGATGCTCGTAGCGCAACAAGAGTATGAAAAAACAAAAGAGAAACATCTGCTAAACGATATCTCTAAGTATAACAACTTCCAGATGGCAAGAAAGATTCAGTTAAATTCGCTGTTTGGTGCATGGGGTAACGAATACTTCAGGTATTATGATGCTCGTATCGCCGAAGGTATCACGATGACTGGGCAGTATATTATTCAACACGTTGGGAATGCATTAAACAAATATCTCAACAAAGTCGTAGGAACAACTGGGCATGACTACTCTTTCTACAGTGATACTGATTCTTGCTACGTTTCCTTGGATCCTCTTGTTCGCAAGTATTATGCTAATCTACCTGTCGATCGAGTCGTTGATATTCTCGATAAGATCTGCGAAGAGAAAATCACAGAGGCAATCAATAAATCCTGTGCGCAACTCGCAGATTATACTAATGCCTTTGAGGAGAAGATTTACTTCAAACGCGAGGCGATTGCGGAAAGAGGTCTCTGGGTTGCGAAAAAGCGGTATGCGCTTAACGTATATGACAATGAAGGTGTTCGTTACAAGGATCCGAAACTCAAGGTCATGGGTCTTGAGATTGTTAGATCGTCTACACCTGCGCCAGTAAGAGAAAGTCTAAAAGAAGCAGTGCGTTTGTGTCTAACAGCAGACGAAGATACTGTTCAGAGGTTCATCGAACATACTCGTAGTTTGTTCAACAAGATGCCGCCAGAAGATATCGCCTTCCCAAGAGGTGTTAATGGTTTGGTCAAGTATACTTCAACAGCAGATATCTATGGCAAAGGCACGCCGATGCATGTCAGAGGTGCGTTGCTTTATAATCATTTACTAAAGAAACATGGACTTGATAAAAAGTATGAGTCTATTCAAGAGGGTGAAAAGATTAAATTCATTTACTTGAAAGAACCAAACACTATTAGAGAAAATTGTATTGCTTTTCTCGGAAAGATTCCGAATGAGCTTGACATTAATAGATATGTAGATTATAATACTATGTTCGAAAAGAGTTTTCTAGATCCGCTACAACAGATACTTGATGGGTTGGGTTGGAAGACTGAAAAAACAGCAACCCTCGAAGATCTGTTTGCTTAAAGATTGAATGGAGAAAAATTATGAGTTTGATTGATCGCATTAAAAAGAATAGCACCATTAAAGAAACCAACGTTCTTGCTGATAGTAAGTTATTCAGCACGAAGGATCTTATTCAAACTTCAGTTCCAGCGCTGAATGTTGCTCTGTCTGGTAAACTTGACGGTGGTCTGACTCCTGGTCTGACTGTTTTTGCTGGTCCGTCGAAGCACTTCAAGACTGCTTTCGCGATGCTCCTAATTAAGAGTTTCATGGAGAAGTATGATGATGGTGTGATTCTTTTCTACGACTCCGAGTTTGGTGCGCCACAATCCTACTTTGAGAATTTCGGGATTGATACGAGTCGAGTAATTCACACGCCGATTACTGACATTGAGCAGTTGAAGCATGATGTTATGTCGCAGTTGAATCAACTAGAACGTGCTGATAGAATCATGGTTGTGGTCGACTCTGTTGGTAACCTCGCTTCAAAGAAGGAAGTGGATGATGCTATTGACGGTAAGTCGGTTGCTGATATGACTCGCGCCAAGCAGATGAAGTCGCTGTTCCGTATGGTAACACCGCACCTTACTCTGAAGGATATCCCGATGGTTGTCGTCAACCACACCTATATGGAAATTGGTATGTTCCCGAAGGCGATTGTTTCTGGTGGCACTGGTATCTACTACTCAGCGGACAATATCTTCATCATCGGTCGCCAGCAAGAGAAGCAAGGTTCTGAAGTTGTTGGATATAACTTCATCATCAACGTCGAGAAGTCTCGTTTCGTTCGCGAAAAGTCCAAGATTCCGATCGAAGTTACCTTTGAGGGTGGTATCAGTAAGTGGTCTGGTCTGCTAGATATTGCGCTTCAAAGTGGACATGTGGTTAAACCATCGAATGGTTGGTATAGTCGAGTTGATGGCAGCACTGGTGAGATTGAAGACAAGAAGTGGAGAGTTAAAGATACATACTCCAAGGAATTCTGGTTGGATATTCTGACCGATAAAACATTCAGTGACTGGATCGAGAAACGATACCGCATGGCGGGTGGACAGATGGTTCAATCCGATGTAGAAATTACAACTGCTGATATCGAAGAAGAATATGACAACATGGACAATGAGTAATTATCTAATAAGACTCTGGGACTATATTAAGTTCCTGTGGGAGAAAGTCTTCAGTAAAAACTATTGCGAAATTTGTAATAGTAAGGTAGAGTATAATGGTGCCGCGATGTGTTTAATACATGATGAAGGCAACATGTATATCTGCGAAACCTGTGTAGAAAATGCATGGAGAGAATCCATGGATCCAGTCTTTATAGAAAGTGAAATTGATGTCCAATAATATTGAGAACGTCATTCTTAATAAACTGCTGACTGATGAAGAGTATTTGCGTAAGGTCATTCCTTTCGTTAAGGAAGAATACTTTCATGAGTCAGCAGGGAAAACTATCCTGAGTTATCTTAAAGACTTCGTTGAGAAGTTTAATTCTCCTCCGTCATTTTCTGCGCTTGAAATTTGCGCACAGAATGACAAGACAGTCAATGAAGTCACATATAAGCAGTTCGTCGAGAAGTTGGAAACTATCAAGGATCTTGATACCGAAACCAACATGAAGTGGTTGCTTGAAGAAACCGAGAAGTTCTGCAAGGATAAGGCAGTATATAATGCTATCATGCAATCTATTCAGATTATTGATGGTAGTGATAAGCAGCACTCGCAGGATGGTATTCCGGCAATCTTACAAGAAGCACTTGGTGTCTGTTTCGACAATAATGTTGGTCACGACTACATTGACAATTCCGATTCTCGGTTTGAATACTATCATCGCGACGAGGAAAAACTTCCGTTCGATCTTGAAATGTTCAATAAGATCACGGGTGGTGGATTGCCGAACAAATCTTTGAACATTGCTCTCGCTGGAACAGGTGTTGGTAAGTCGTTGTTCATGTGTCACATGGCAGCATCTGTTTTGGCGAAAGGTAAAAATGTTCTGTACGTTACTCTTGAGATGGCAGAAGAACGTATCGCTGAACGTATCGATGCCAACTTGATGAACGTAAACATTCAAGAACTTAAAGATCTTTCAAAGACTATGTTTGATCAACGCATCGCTAAGATTCGCAAGATGACTAATGGTAAGTTGATCGTCAAGGAATATCCGACTGCAAGTGCGCACGTCGGTCATTTCCGAGCATTGTTAAACGAACTGCAACTGAAAAAGAACTTCGCACCTGATATTATCTTCGTTGATTATCTGAATATCTGTGCATCCAGTCGATTCAAGAGTGGTGTTGGTGTTAACTCATACACTTATGTTAAGGCGATCGCAGAGGAACTGCGAGGTTTGGCAGTCGAGTTTGATCTTCCGATTGTATCTGCCACCCAGACAACTCGTAGTGGTTATGCCAATTCAGATGTAGAACTTACCGATACCTCTGAATCGTTTGGTCTACCAGCAACCGCTGACTTGATGTTTGCACTCATCTCGACTGAAGAACTTGACAAACTTGGACAGTTGATGGTGAAGCAATTGAAAAATCGCTATAATGATCCCGGACTAAATAAGAGGTTCATGATTGGTATTGATCGCGGCAAGATGCGCTTGTATGATCTGGAAGATTCTGCCCAAGCAGGCATTACAGATTCAGGACAGGATGATCTTCCAATATTTGAAAGCACTATTGCAGGCATTAGGACAAGGGACTTTTCGAAGTTTGATTTTTGATGGACTTTATTAAGATATACGACAACATTGTTTCCGAGGAAAACTGCTCTGCGATCATAGATGCAGCAGAGAATATTATCGGAAGAGAAGATCCTGGTCATGGCGTGAAACAGATGCCTAATGGTGTCTCTGTTGATTGTCACTTATACGGATCTATCAATCGATTGAGAGAATTATTCGTAGAACCTTTCTGGCAATGCTGGAATGATTACAGTAAATCTTTTGATGTTACAAACAGAACTTTTCCTGAGACATTAGATGAACATTGGATTGTGGAAAAGACTCACATGGGTGAGTTTAAAGATAAACACGAACAATCTTCTGCATTTGAACGAGATAGATTTGCTGCTTGGATTTTATTCCTAAATACTATGGATACTAATGTTGAGGAATTTGTAAACCAAGACTTGACTATCAAACCCGTGACTGGAAGAATTGTTATTTTTCCTGCTTCCTTCACACATAAACACAGACAACTAGATTTACATGGTAATAGATATGTTTCGAGAGGATGGTTTCGCTATCCTGAACGAGGTGGAATTATAAAAACGTAATGGAGTTATTATGACTGAGCAAACTGAAGTACAGAATGAAGTTAATCTGAAGGTGGTTGTTTCCACGCTAATCTGGACCAATTCTGGTTCTGATGATCTTCCTATGTGGAAGGCAAGTGGTGGTAAGGAGTATATCGTAGCACGTTTGGATCGCGATCCCACATGGGAAGAAGTTGCAGAACTCGTCGATCAAAAGCGGCATCTGGTCGAGACTCACGTGGAAAAGTTCCACGAAACAATGTCGGGTTGGCAAGTTTACCATGCAGAAGGTATGACACACAGCGAGTTCTTACAATATAAACTCACTGATTATGTTGAGTTCCCTGCTATCGACCTCACCAATCTAGACGAAGAAGATGGTCAACCAACATAAGCGGTTCACCCTAGTATATACTTACTACAACGAACCGCACCATTTACAAAGACAGATGCGTCAATGGGAGAAACACTATAAAACTCCCATTGACATCTTTCTTTTCGACGATGGTTCGCAGATCCATCCAGCACGTGATGTCATTAAAGACATCAAACTACCAGAAAACATCAAACTCTCGTTCTATGAGGTAACTAAAGACCTCGGATTCAATGGACATGGATGTCGTAATCTTGCAGCGCAAGAATGTAAGACTCCATGGTTAATCTATCTTGACATTGATACAGTTCTCAGAGAACAAGATCTAGAAAAATTGCAGGACTATGATCTCGATCCCAAAACGAGATATGATTTTTTTGGGAAACTGCGTGGTTCTAAGAACAGATCATGGCAGTTGAATAAGTTTGTAATTTCTAAAGATATGTATCTAGAATCAGGTGGTTATGATGAGCGAACGACCGGATGGCACACTGGTGATAGAGAGTACATGAAACGACTCGACGAAAAATACAAAAAAGAAAATTTGGATTGGACCAATCTTGACGTAGTTCGTGGCGGCAGAAACGGTAGAAAAAAAGAAGGGATTGACATTCCGATTTATGATGATGAGAATATGATTCTCTATTTCCCTCCGATGCCAAAAGAGTTGCCACCAGTTCCAACCATAAATTTCCCGTGGAAAAAAGTGTTTTAATAAATACGTTTGAGCACTTGGACGAGCACGAAGCAGATCCTAAGAATCACCTTTTATTCCGTTCGCCGGAAAACATAGAAATGGTGCGAAATTTAAGTGTCTTTTTTTATAAATAAGGCTTGACATTATCGCAGTTTCGCGGTATAATACCTTATTACGATGGAATGTTGATGCTTAAATTTAAGTCTTTTATCTCAGAAGAAAAAAAACCCGCTGCTGGCATTGCTCACATTGAGCATCCCTCTGATCGCTCGTTCGATGGTCCGGACGCAGCGAATCATGCACTTACTACTCTCCGTGGTGTTTCTGCTGGTAAGACTCCCATCACCCGCAAGATTGATGACAAGATGTCATTTCATGCCATTCGCAATCCCGATGGTTCGGTTGGTGTAAAATATAAAGGTTCGGGATCGCATTACAATTTTTCCGAAAAAGACATTGATACGCAGCACGGTCACAAACCTTATCTCGCTGGTCCCCTCAAAGCACTGCTAAATCACATCGGCAAGGTTCTCCCGAAACAACCAGGAGAATACCAAGGTGGATACATGAGCGAACCGCATACCAGAGCGATGAAGTCTGGTCAGGTTTCTCATACTCCGAACACGATCGAGTATCGCACTCCTTCTACCTCTTCCGAGGGTAAGAAACTTCGTCAGTCCAAGGTGAGTGCTGTAATTCACACTCGTCTGGTTGGTCCGCACAAGCAGGCACAACCGATCACCTCTATGGATGGTTTTGAAGAACATCCTGACTTCCATCAGGTTTCGCATGTAGTCAGCGATGAACATCGTGCGATTCATCCCGAACATAAAACCGAAGCAGACAAGCACCTCGATGCTGCTGACTATTTGATGCAGGATCATTCCTATCATCACCTCGATGGTCACGATACGCACCTTCGCACTTATATCAACCGCACTGTTTCCAGCGGCGAATCCCCCAGCGTAAAGGGTTACAAGAAGCACCTTTATGATGCTCTTCACAAGAAAGTAGAGTCAGTTAAAACCGACGCAGCAAAGCAGCGTCATGCTGCGACTCGTGATGCATCGGTTAAGCATGTGGATGCCAACAAGGCAGCATTCGAACGTTCGCTTAAAATTCACAATCACCTTCAGCAAGCAACCAATATCCTTGCTCGTTCTCTGGACAAGCATGGTGCTGGTGGTTTCAGCACTCACATCAACGATGAAGAAGCAGGTGGCGAAGGTTACGTTGCGAACGGTATAAAGATCGTGGATCGCGAAGGGTTCTCTAAGGCGAATCGCGCTCGTAGTGAAATCCTTCGTGCAAACAGAGGTAAGAAATGACTGAAGTCCACCATCATATTACGCAGGGTCGAATGAATCCTCCGCATGCTGGTCACGAGATGGTCGTAAACAGCGTTATGCGTGGTGCCGAACAGCATGGTGGTGGTCATACGATCATCCTTACTGGTTCGCATGATCCCAAGAAAAATCCTCTGAGTCCTGAGCAGAAACTGAAGCATGCTCGTCGCGCATTTCCAGGTGCGAACATTAAGGTTTCCGACAATGAAGCACCTACGCTTCTACACCATGCTGCACAGTTACATGCGCAGGGAGTAACGCACCTTCATCTTCATGTTGGTTCGGATCGCGCACCAGAATTTCATGCACTTCTCAAGAAATATAATGGCGTCGAAGGTCGCCACGGTATGTTTAACTTCAAAGACATTAAGATCCATGAAGTCGGTGGTGAGCGCAAAGAAGGTAGTGCTGGTATCGAAGGTGCGTCGGCATCAAAGATGCGTGCGCATGCCACTGCTAAGAGTCAAAAAGATTTTCATGGAATGGCACCTAGTGCTATGTCTAAAAAACACAGAGAAGAACTATATCGTGATGTTCGCAAAGGTATGCAGTTGGAAGAATCATTTTCTCTGAAAGATTTTCTAGGGGGATAAATGGCAAACTTCAATAAAAACACTCAGCAGTTCGGTCCACACGGACACGATAAAACAATCTATGAAGTGCCAATGATTGCTACCAAGGATGGTCAGGTCGTAACACACGAGAATCCTTTTCCAGTTACCGTCTCTGCGTCAAACACAAGCACTGGTTCAGATGCGTTTGGTAGAACAAGAATCTCTCAACCTCTGACATTATTTGATTCCAGTCACCGATATGCTGATAATGATAAGTGGGCAGAAGATACAACTGGAACTGCATCTTCCTCGTTCAATTCTGATCAGGGTCTCATGGATCTCACTGTAGATACTGCTAGTGGTGATGAGATTATACGCGAAACAAAAAGAGTTATGTCGTATCAACCAGGAAAATCTCTGCTGATATTAACGACATTTGTTTTTGCGTCCGCAAAAGAAAACCTCAGACAAAGAGTTGGTTACTTCAACACCGAAAATGGTATTTTCTTGGAGCAAGATGATACCACGATCAATATCGTCAAAAGAAGTTCTATTTCTGGTTCAGTTGTTGATGATCAAATTGCTAAAAGCAACTGGAGTTACGACAGTCTTGATGGGACTGGTCCTTCTGGGTATACTCTTGACTTGACGAAAGCACAAATCTTCTGGATGGATCTGGAATGGTTGGGTGTTGGTTCAGTAAGATGTGGATTCGTCATTGATGGTAAGTTTGTAGTTGCGCATGTGTTCAATCATGCTAATGATATTTCAAGCACATATATGACAACTGCCTCATTACCGTTGAGACAAGAACTTACAAATACTGGTATTACAGAATCTGTAAGCACAGCAAAACAAATCTGTGCTTCAGTTGTATCCGAGGGTGGTTACCAATTAGCAGGTCAACAATCATCCGTCAACACACCAATAACATCTGCCAAATCATTGGCGACTGCTGGTACATATTATCCCGTGGCAGCGATTAGATTAAAATCGGCAAGAAATGGTGCTGTTGTTATTCTGAGCAATCTGTCACTTGTCGGTGTTGGTAATGGCATCAACTTTCACTGGAAACTCGTTCAGGGTGGAACAGTAACTACTGCTTCCTGGACAAGCGGTGGAACAAATTCTGCCGTTGAGTATACATTAATCGGAACTGCTCATAGTGGTGGAAACACACTAGCAGGTGGTTTCTTTAACTCATCTAATCAAAGCACACCCACGATTACGATTGGAAAAGACGAGTTGTTCAAGTTTCAGTTGGAAAGAGATACCTTCACGGGAACATCTGAACCAATTGTTTTATTAGTTTCAGCAGCAACGGATGCTGAAGAATGTTTCGGTGGACTGGACTGGGAAGAAATCTCTAGATAGGAGTCTTTCAAATGAAACAAGTTATAGACTATATAAAAGGGATTATGAACGATAGTGATGGTTCCCCATCTTCCAAGAGACTTATCTCTCTTGGATGTGTTTTATTAGTTGCAATAGCATTTTGCGGTAGTCTTTTCTATGGACTGAAGGTTGAAGACAACGTTCTAAACGCAGTTATGGCAATTGCTATTGCTGGACTCGGTATGACAGGTGCTGAAAAATTTGCTAACAAGGTCTCAGACAAGATCGCTAAAAAATAAGGAATAAAGATTATGTTTGGAATGATACCCCTGCCAGTCAAATTGATGGCAATTCTTTTCATCGTTCTTGGTGCTGCTGGTTGGGGGTACATGAAGGGTTCTGCTCAGGCAGAAATCGCTCTTGCTAACTATAAAGCAGATGCCGAGCAGCAAATATCGGAACTCAAAGACGAGAACATGAGAATCTCGGACAATGTTCAAGTTGAATATGTTGATCGCGTCAATACGATCAAAGAAACCGAAATTGTTTACAGAGATCAAATAACAGAACTGGGTGAAGGCAACAATCAAGTTTCAAATGGTTGGATTGAACTTCATGATGCCGCTGCTCGTCTCGCAAACCCCGATGCTCAACTGGCAAGTGATGCTTCTCCTTCTGGCATCATGGACAACTCTGCTCTTGCTGTTGTTATTTCCAACTATGCTCGTTGTCACGAAAATAAACAGCAACTAGAATCTCTACAACGTTGGATTACTGATAACAGAGAAGCGGTAGATGCTGCTTCTGCTGCTGCAGAGGAGAAAGCAAAATGAGATACTTAATTATTATTGCAACAGCAATTTCTTTATCTGCGTGTGCTGGCAAGAGAACAGTTCTTGTGCCGCAACCATATATGCCAAAACCACCAAGCATATTAATGCAAGAACCGCAAGAGTTATCTGTTATCAGGAACAAGGGTGTTTTGGAGAACGAAGAATTTGAGATCGAGGAAGACCCAGCATTATAAATAGTATGAAGTTTTAGAGGGATCTCCATGTCTAAAGAGTTACAAGAAAGAATTAATCTCGCCAAAGCAAAAATGGGCGAAGTGATTAAAGACTTTCAGTCTTCAGACGCACCGCAATTCAAGGGCAAGAGCAAAGAGAAGATTCGTCAAATGGCGATTGCTGCCAAATTGGAAGCGGAACGAGGACCACAGAAAACCAATGAAGATTTAAGAAAGTGGTTTGGTAAAGGAAAAACAGGCGATTGGGTTCGTGTTGGCACTGATGGGGAAATAAAGGGTGCTTGCGCGAGAGAACCAGGAGAAGGTAAACCCAAGTGCATGCCTCGTGCTAAGGCACATAGTATGGATAAAGATGATAGAGCAACTTCTGCTCGTCGGAAAAGAAGAGAAGACCCAGTTGCTGATCGCAGAGGTAAAGGAAATAAACCTGTCATGGTAAACACTGAGGAATTTATGTTGGAGGGTAATGAACCCACAAATCCAGCACTCTGGTCTAAAGCAAAGTCCATGGCGAAGAAGAAGTTTGACGTATATCCTTCTGCGTATGCGAACGGATGGGCAGCAAAGTATTACAAGTCCAAGGGTGGCAAATGGAAGACAGTAAAAGAAGATGCTGTCAACGAGAAGTGCTGGGACGGATACAAGCGTGTTGGTATGAAAAAGAAAGATGGTAAAATGGTTCCTAACTGTGTTCCCGAGGAAAATATGCAAGAACAAAAAGACAAGCAAGAGTATGACTACGAAGGCGATATGGCAATGTCGCAACTGAAGTCGATCATGGCAAATTCCAAGCGCATTCACGATATGCTCGATGAGGATACCAATCTTCCTGAGTGGGTTCAGTCAAAGATCACTCTCGCCGAAGATTATATTTCAACTGCTGCCAATTACATGCAGGGTGAGATGAACGAAGAGCAGATCGACGAACTTTCTCGTGCTACTGTTGGTCGTTACTCCATGAAAGCAAAGTCAATTGCTGATAATGAAGGTGGTAAGGATCGCACTAAGGGTCGCGAACTTGCTGGTCGTAAGCGTTGGGGTGGCACAATGTCAGGCGTCACGAAGGCAAAGGTCATGGCGACTGAAGATGTTGAGCAGATCGACGAACTTTCAAAAGACACTTTGAAGTCTTATAACAGAAAATCATTTGATCAATATATGAAAATGACTCATGGTCCAACAGACTGGAATAAACAGTCAGATAAAGTTCGTGATAAAGCTGCTCAGAGAATGCGAGGCCAAAATATGGCAGACAGAAAGTTAGGCAAATCTGTATACAAAGCAAAAGTTGCGGCAACAGAAGAAGTAGATCTTGAAGAAGGTTCGGCAGCATGGCATGTCAAGATAAATGGCAAGAGAGTATCAAGACATTTTGATTCTGAAGATCATGCTAAAAGATTTGCTGAGTACGGACAATCAACTCAAAGGGGCAAGTTTACCGTTCACAAAAGTGTAGCAGAAGAAGTCGAGCAGATTGATGAGATTTCAGCTGATATGGCGTATCGTTATCTAAGAGGAAGACGCAAAAGAGATTATGATATTAGTCCAGATGGCAAATCTGCTAAGTCAAAAAAATCAATGACGTATGATCAGATGATTAAAAAGGGAAATAGTACAACCCGTGCCCTCAGAACAATTGAGAAGGAAAAGAAAGGCATCTTAAATAGGGAAGAAGCCGAGCAGATCGATGAGATTTCTGCAAAAACAATTGATAGATATCGCGAAAAGGCATTTGCTCAACAACCTGCTGGTGATGATGGTTCACAACTATTTAAGAAGCGTAAAGCGGGCCGTGATATGGCTTTCAAAAAGGTTACCCATGGCGCCAAGGTTATGGCAAAAGAAGAAGCAAACGAGCCAGTCGTTGTAAAGTTAAACCCAAAGAAAAAGATTGAGTATAAAATTACCGATCACAAGGGACGTGAACTAAACAAAGACGGCACACTTAAAGTTGCTGAAGCAATGAACAATAAAAATGATATTCCGTTCGATGGTCCATATAGAAAGTCTGGTGAACGCAAAGACGAATATGGTAACACGGTAAAGAATGTTGCTAAGCATCTCGCCAAGAAGGCCATGAAAAAGCAGATGGGTGAAGAAGCAGAACAGATCGACGAATTTATGG
>Ga0208161_1000210_pt1 | contig 33231 bp, 49 predicted proteins | sample CB_VirMetaG_3_FD_184538 | JGI IMG/M metagenome (GOLD analysis project Ga0208161, IMG submission 184538) | Freshwater to marine saline gradient viral communities from Chesapeake Bay - CB_1508_1S Viral MetaG (SPAdes) (version 4) | ecosystem: Environmental > Aquatic > Marine > Coastal | place: USA... | reverse complement strand
AGTCTCAAGAAAAAGATGGTAGTGATCTAGCTGGCTGGAAATTCACGATTAACATCGAGAAATCTCGTTACGTCAAAGAAAAATCTAAGCTTCCATTTACTGTACTCTATGACAGTGGCATCCAGAAGTGGTCAGCACTATTTGACTTGGCTTTAGAGGCTGGACTGTTGACAAAAGCCAACCAAGGATGGTATAATACGGTCGATCCTTCTACTGGTGACATTATTGAACCTAAGCGTAGACAAAAAGACATTGAAACTGATGACGAGTTCTTTGAAGGTCTAATCGCTGACGCTAAGTTCAAAGATTTCATCGAACGTAAATTTAAACTAACTACTAAGGAAGTACAATATGCTAGAGAAGACGATCTTATCGAATCTGATTCTGAATGAGGAGTATAGCCGTAAGGTTTATCCATATCTCAAGGAAGACTATTTCGATGACAACGCTCTTCGTAAAATCTTTGCAACCTGTTCTGAGTATGTAGAAAAATACAAAGAGCCTCCCTCAAAAGAGGCTCTTAAGATTGCTATTGATAAGCGTAAAGATCTTAACGAAGATGTTTACAACCAAGTCCACGAGGTTATCAATGAACTCGCATTGGACAAGACAACGAACATGGAGTTCTTAATTGACGAGACTGAAAAGTTTTGCCAAGACAAAGATCTTTATAATGCTATTCGTAAATCGATTCTCATTCTCGATGGTCAAGATCGAGAGAATGATAAGGGTTCTATTCCTAAGATTCTTTCTGACTCTCTAGGAATTAGTTTTGACAGCAGTGTTGGTCACGATTTCTTGTATGATTACAATGATCGTTATGAACACTATCATAAGAAAGAAGAACGCATTCCTTTCGACATTGACATCTTCAATAAGATTACTAAGGGTGGATTACCTCGTAAATCAATGACTGTACTACTCGCAACAACGGGTGGTGGTAAATCATTGTTGAAATGCCACATGGCTGCTAATCACTTGATGTACGGTAAGAATGTACTCTACGTTACGATGGAAATGGCCGAAGAAGAAATTGGTCGTCGTATCGATGCTAACATCATGGATATTACCATTGACGAAGTAAAAGAAGTTCCTCGTGACGTTTATGAGAAACGAATGAATCGATATAAAACCAAAACGACTGGTAAGCTAGTGATCAAAGAATATCCTACTGGTTCTGTTCATTCAGGTCATTTCAGACACTTACTCAACGAGTTACGCCTCAAGAAAAACTTTCAACCGGATGTTATCTTTCTAGATTACTTAAACATCTGTGCTTCAGCTCGTGTTAAAGGTTCGGCTGCAGCAAATTCTTATACACTCGTTAAATCAATTGCAGAGGAAGTTCGTGGACTCGCCATGGAATATAATTGTGCTGTTGTTACTAGTTCTCAGTTTAATCGTGATGGTTATGGAAACTCTGACGTGGATCTTACCAATACTTCTGAATCAATGGGTATCACACATACTGCTGATGCTATTTTCGCTATAGTAACATCTGAAGCTCTAGATGATCTTGGTCAAATTATGATCAAGCAATTGAAAAATCGTTGGGGTGATATTAGCTACTATCGTCGATTCTTAGTAGGTATTGATCGAGCTAAGATGAAGATTTATGAACTCGAAGAAAGCGCTCAACGTAATATTAATGTAGACGATGGCTCAAATGGAGGTAACAGCGGAAAAAAGTCTTCGAGTAACTACGACGACACGCCTCTCTTTGACAAAACTGACATAGGACAAAGGCTAGGATCTCGCAGAAAAACCCGCAACGTGTTCGGTGACGTACAACTTACATAATTATAAATAACAGAAATAAACCACAACTTTCATCATAGGCGCCATGAAAAAGTTTAAATCTCACATTTCTGAACAAAGAGTAAGGTTCTCGAAGCTTGATCTCGACTTCATGTCGTTTATGGGCGAGGATCTTGGTATCGGTCGTCCATCAGGAAACGAAGAAAAATTCGTCTTAGACGTTCTCTCTAAGATCGATGACCAGATCGGTTCTATTAAGACCGAGATCGAAATTGATAACAGACCAGGAAAGTCGAACAGCAAAAAGCTAGCTATCTCTCAAGTGATGGCTGATAAAGATCGTACAAAGTTTGCTGCTTTAGCTAATGAGATTATCGATAAAGAAGCCGATCTCGAAAGAGGTCCTGTTCCTGCTCCTCGTAAAGAAAAAGATTATTCTTTTAAACATAAAGACATGAGCCGTTACGTCTACGTTAACTGTCGTCCTGATGGTAAGCGATCTGCAGCTGGTGATGATCCTAATGAGCTTATGGCTGCAGCACTTTGTTTAAAATCTTCACTTAAAATTCCTACAAATTCAGACGAAATGGACGCTCTTATTAACGACGTTCGATTAGGTCTCACTAAAGTAAAAGGTTATAAGAAAGGACAAGTCGAAAGCTTATCCGGCGATTATCCTAACTTATGTCAAGCAGTATCAGCAGCTAAAGCTGTTCATGATGCTGGATACGGTGATGCTGATATGGTCTATCTTACAGGACAATCTTGGGACGATGATGTTAAACAATTCCAAATCACTAAGTATGGAATGGCTGACTTCAACTCATCAGACTTCATCGTAAGAAAAGGTAATAGGTTTCTAGGTGTTTCACTTAAGAAAAAGAAAAGACTGAACGAAGAAGATCCTACACTAATTAACAAGTCGTTTTCGACGATGTTCAAAGATAGAAAGTTCGACGACATCATGAAACAGCTTGATCACAAGACTGGTTTCTTCTATCTTAAAGTGTTAGCTCGTGCTAAGCGTGAGGGCAAAGCAAGTCCTCAATTGCTAAAAGACATGGAAAAAACTCGTCCTAATACCGATAACTGGAAACAGTTTATTCAGCGAATCGACAACGCAGTTATCAATAGAGAACTTAAGTCTAGCCAATCTTTGTTTAAAGACATGGCCAACATCATTCTTAAGAACAAGACTCTTATCGCTGATCAGCTCATGCAACTTATTTTCAAAGCAGATCTCAAAGACCTACAGAAAGTTAATTTTGACTTCGCACTCGTTACTGGTATCGGTGATTATGGTCCTCAGAAAGGTGTAGTTATCGAACAAGGCGAGTATAAAGACATCAATACAGTAACTACTAAACTCGATGATCTCGCTAATACAGGTAAAGTTGATTTAAGATTTACTCCCGGAACAGTTCAAGCATTTCAGCCTGGAGCCACTGCAGCAGTTCTTAAGTTTGATCTTGTTTTAGGTGACGTTCCTCTTTGCAACATCTCTCTAAGATACAAAGGCAACTTTAGATCAGCACCTTCGTTCCTAGCTACTATGACACCAGAATTCAAGGCTATTTACAAATGATAAGATTTAAGAGATTTTTAGAAGAAGGCATCAATGATCCTGCTATCTTTAAAGCAGTGTTTCTTGCCGGTGGCCCAGGATCTGGTAAGTCGTTTGTTGTAGGCCAAACTGCGTTAACAGCCTTAGGATTCAAGCTCATTAATTCAGACGACGCGTTTGAAGTCGCTTTAAGCAAAGCCGGTTTAGAACCAGATCCAGAAACTTTATTTTCACCTAAGGGCCAAGAACTTCGTAGCAAAGCAAAAGCGTTAACCGGTAATAAGATGAAACGAGCTATCGAAGGTCGACTCGGTTTAGTAATCGATGGTACTGGAAAAGATTACGATAAAATCAAAAAACAGGTTGACATGTTGCGTGAAATAGGTTATAGTGTTATGATGTTATTCGTTAACACAGACATTGAAACCGCTCTGAATCGTAATAGTAAAAGAGATCGTTCTTTGCCTGATGACACAGTTAAGAAAATGTGGAATTCAGTACAAACAAACATTGGAAAGTTTCAAAACTTGTTTAGAGATCGTATGATTGTAGTAGATAATTCAGACGGTGCAAATTCTCAAAAAATCTTAAACTCAGTCTATAAGCGTGTAGCTACTTGGTCTAAGACTTCGTCTGATAATCATATTGCTAAAAAATGGATTTCTCAACAAAAGAAAGAACGTGGTATTAAAGAAGATAAGCAATCCGTAAAACATCACCTTGGTATAGGTGTAAGTTTCAAACACCAGTCAAAAGATGCTCTTAAGCATTTTGACAGAGATAACGACGGTGATGTAGATGCAGATGATTTTAGTGGTAAGATTCCCGATGAAATTACTGGAACTGAGCCTAAAGATTTAACAAAGAGAATGCTGAAGAAATATGATCGTGAAAGAGCACACACTCGAAAAGGTGTTGCTTTTGAAGACGCAGAACTTAATGCTAGACAAGCTGATGAAGTACAAAGATTAAGAGACAGACAAAAGAGAGAGAAAGAGTCATTGAAGCGTAGACACGATCAACAAGACGCACAAGCTAAAAGAGAGCGAGAAAGACAATAATGAAAGGCTTTAAAGCATACATTACAGAAGCAGCAGGTAAGAACCTTCACATGACGCATTTAGAAGATGCTGTTATCGATGGAGGTGTTACTGGTACAAGGAATGTTTTTAATTATCTAAGAGCTCTCCGTGACATGCTAGCAGGCAACGCTTCTGCTCCTGTGAGCATCACAGTTAAGTGGGACGGTGCACCAGCTTTATTCGCTGGGGTTGATCCTTCTGATGGTAAGTTCTTTATTGCTAAGAAAGGAGTCTTTAATAAGAATCCAAAAATTTATAAAACAAATGCAGAAATTGATAATGATCTGAGTGGCGATCTAGCAGCTAAATTTAAAGTTGCTCTTAAGGAATTCGCCAAACTCGGGATCAGTGAAGGAGTGATACAAGGTGATTTCTTATTTACGAAAGACGATCTCAAAACAGAAACTATTGATGGAGAATCGTATATTACTTTCCATCCTAACACGATTGTTTACGCGGTACCAACGAACAGCGACCTCGGTAAAACAATTGCAGGATCCGAAATCGGTGTGGTTTGGCACACAACGTACCGAGGATCAGATTTTGAATCAATGTCAGCAAGTTTTGGAAAGAAGATTGTCCCAAGCCTCAACAAAACAAAAACAGTCTGGGCAGTAGACGCAGTATTCGAAGACAAATCTGGTAACGCAACGTTTACTAAGAATGAAACTGACGAAATTACAAAACTTCTATCTGACGCAGGACGAATCTTCAGAACAGTAAGTCCTAAAGTGCTAAATGAATTAGGCACAAACACTGAGCTCAATGCTCGAGTGAATACATACATCAATTCAAAAGTACGTGAAGGATCACGAATCGGCGATCCTCGCGGATTCATTATAGGTCTACAACAATACATTAAAGAATACTATCAGAAAGAAGCTGATAAAGTAAAACAACAAAAAAGTAAAGATATTAAGATCGCTAAAGGCGAAGAACTATTAAAGTTTTTTGCTAGAACAAATATGAAACACATTTTAAATATCTTTACACTCTACAATATTCTAGTCGATTGCAAGTTGATGGTTATTGAGAAGCTTAATCATGTTGACGGACTCAAGACTTTCTTGAAAACAAATAAAGGATTCGAAGTAACTGGCCAAGAAGGTTTTGTTGCTATTGACCATCTTGGAAAGAATTCGTTGAAACTCGTCGATCGCTTGCAGTTTAGTAAAGCAAACTTTAGTACAGAATACATTAAAGGGTGGCAGAAATAATGGCTTGGGTAGCAGTACCAGGATCAGATAGCATCTGGGAATACGATAACGCAGCAAACACGTCTTTAGCTGACGTGTACGCCGATGCTAACGGAACAGTAACAGCTGGAGTTAGAGCATTTACTCCTCCAGGTGGCAACACACAATACACTTATATACGATGCAGAAAAGCGGGTGAAACGATTGTCCGTGGTGAGTTAAACAAAAACTATTACGATAATCTAATACCATAGGAATTAATTAAATGGCAATTTGGAATAAGAACGATCAAGCATATTTAGATAATAATAAAACTTTATTTGAAGCATTTATGCTATCGGATAAAGATGGCAATATTATTAACTCATTTGGAATTGCTTCAAATATTCCTATTGCTGCAGGCGAATTAGACGGTTGGGCCGCAATCCATAAATTTGGTGCGGTTCCTCTCATGTCAACAAACCCAGGCGTTGGTTCAGTTTGGGATAAGAGTGATACCTTTTATCCTTGGACTGCTTTTAATACACCAGGGCCACTTACTATTTCAACGACAACATCTAACGGAACTTTATCTTCCTTAGATACTGGAATGACTGTAACGATTGTTGGGCTTGATGAAAATTTCGAAGCTACTCAAGAAACAATTACAATTACAGGTGATGCAGGTGCTGGTACTCAGAATTTTTCCCGCGTATATCGAGCATTCACTTCTCAAGATAATCAAACTGAGGTGCGCGTATCTACAACAACGGGTACACCAACCGAAGTTCTTAGAATTAATATTCTAAAAGGCCAAACACTAATGGCTGTTTATACAGTTCCTGCTGGTAAAACAGCATACCTAACAAAAGGCACAGCTACTTGTGCTGCTAACGCTGACACAACAATTGATATGTTTGTTCGTTATGGCGGAGTAGGTGCATTTAGAATTGGTCATACTGCTGAGGTTGCTGGTGTTGGTGGACAATATACATATGAATTTGCTGTTCCAATTCAAATGCCTGAAAAGACAGACATTGATATTAGAGCAACAGTTCGTTCAAATAACGCAAGAGTAACAGCAGCATTTGATCTAATTTTGATTGACAATCCCGCTTAGTGGTTGACATTTACACCTAACTGATATATAATTATATGCTATGGTTAAAGATGATTTTGAGACATACATTCGAGGAAAGCGAGTAGCTGTTGTAGGTAACGCGCTTTCTTTGTTTGATACTCAATGTGGTAGTGAGATTGATGATCATGAAGTTGTAATTCGTATCAACACCCCCGCAATATTCTTCCAAGATCTCACACCTAGACACTCCCACGGAACTCGTATTCATGTATGGGCTTTCTGGGATTATTTTCGTTATGCTACAAGTGACCATAGAGATAAACCAAGCAAACTTCTAGATACTTTCTGGAATACAGATAGATATAACGTACTAGATTTAAACATGCTTAACAAAAAAGAAGCAGGTTTCAAATGGAACAAAAACGATTTCTTTTTTGAAATAAAACAAAACATGCTAAAAGAAACTGGTAATCCTTCTGCGGGTTTATCCATTCTTTATTTACTTAATGAATGTGATCCTGCAGTAGTAAATGTTTATGGTTTTGATTTTAAACGCACACCTACTTTTAGTAATTTTAATCAGGATGTTGATAGTAATAGATTTGATTCTTTCTACCGACACGACTACGCATTTGAAGAACAATATGCAAAACAAAAGTTCTTTACACAAGAACGATTTAATTTAAAAGGAGAATATTATGGGACGTATTCGTGATAGAGGTCATGATGGCGGTAACATTTGGAGATGGCATACTATTGAAAAGTATGTTCGAAAAAACGGCTGGACAAAGGGCGCTGAACTAGGAGTGTGGTTAGGTGAAACATTTAAACATTTGGTCAAGACTTGTCATAATCTTCATCTTATTGGTGTGGATCTTTATGCTCCCCAACCAGAAAACAACGGACCAGAAAAATGGACTTCTGGTGAAAATGGTCATGCATGGAATCACGAAGCATACTATCAAGACTTGGTAAGATTCTGTCAAGCATATCCAGGTCGAGCAGAAATCATTAAAGACTATACAACAGAAGCTGCAAAAGAAGTAGCTGATGAGAGTCTAGATTTCGTATTCATTGATGCTGATCATGGATACGAAGGTTGTCTTCGCGATATTCAAGCATGGACTCCTAAAGTCCGTAAAGGTGGTATGATCATTGGCCACGATATTCATTTCCCAACAGTTGAGCGAGCAGTCACCGAATACTTCGGTCCTAACTCGTGGAAAGTAGAAGACGATTTCTTGTGGTTAGTCGAGAAAACATAATGAAGCGTTGCCAGTATTGTGGTAAAAGGTTCAGAGTCGTTCTTCTAAGCTCTGGTGTATTATGGTGTAGTTATGAGTGCAGTGAAAAGGATCTCAAAGGTGAAAAGAACGCGTGTAATTAATTTTTATGGTGGGCCCTGCTCAGGTAAAAGTACAGCTGCTGCAGGTTTATTTTACAAGATGAAGCTACTTAACTATAGTGTTGAGTTAACAGACGAGTTCGCTAAAGAATGTGTTTGGGAAGGAAATGTTCCTATGCTCAAAGACCAACTCTGGATCTTAGCTCATCAACATCGAAAGATTCTCAGACTAGTTGGTAAAGTAGATTATATTATCACTGATTCTCCAGTTCTACTTAGTCCCATCTATCGAGAAGTTTATGAAGGTCCTCTGTATAGCAATCTAATTGACAAGTTAGCTTTAGAATGTTATAATATGTACGACAATATTAACTTTATGTTAAGTCGCCCTCGTGATTTCGATCCTAATGGGCGAGCACAAAACGAAGTCGAGAGTGTTCGCATTGATCTTGAGATCGTCGATCAATTCAAACGCTTAGACATACCCTATATACAAATTGAAGGATCTGATCACGCTTCTCTCGCTTACGACAAATTGGTGACTTTTTATGCACATTGAAATTGACAAAATCTATCAGCGCGAACTCATGCGCCAACATAGTACTATAGAGTTTATTGCTAGTGAGAACTTTGCTTCTGACGCAGTAATGAAACTTTGTGGTTCTGAATTTACTAACAAATATGCTGAAGGCTATCCTGGCAAGCGTTATTACAACGGTTGCGAACACATGGACGAAATTGAAATCTTAGCGATTCAAAAGCTTAAAGACATCTATGGTTGTGCTTTTGCCAATGTTCAACCACACTCAGGTGCTAATGCTAACGCAGCAGTATTCCAAGCATTTCTAAAACCCGGCGATCGTATTCTTGGTATGGATCTTGCGAGTGGAGGACATCTTTCTCACGGTGCCCCTGTTAACATGTCAGGTAAAAACTATCAAGCGTTTTCCTATGGTGTAGATAGTGTAGGTATGCTTGATTACGATCGTATTATGGATATTGCTAAAATCGTCAAACCTAAGATGATCATCGCGGGCGCTAGCGCGTACCCACGAAAAATCTATTGGGAAAAGTTTAGAGAGATCGCAGACGAAGTAGGCGCTTTGCTAATGGTTGATATGGCGCACTATTCTGGACTCATCGCTGGCGAAGCTTATCCTAATCCAGTTCCTTATGCAGATGTAGTTACTTCAACTACACACAAGACGCTCCGTGGTCCTCGTGGAGGAATCATTCTTTGGAATAACGACGAATACACTAAGAAAATTAACAGCGCAGTATTTCCTGGAACACAGGGTGGTCCTCTCATGAATATCATTGCAGCAAAAGCACAGTGTTTCATGGAAGCCGACACTCCTGAATTTTACGATTATGCAGATCGTGTAATTAAGAATGCTAAAGCGATGTGTGAAGTATTCAGTAAGTCTAATACGATTAAAGTACTTACGGACGGAACTGATTCGCACATCATTCTACTCGATCTAAGTGAATCAAAATACAGTGGTCGTCAAGCAGCTGATATGCTCGAAGAAAATGGAATCACCGTAAATAAGAATGGTGTACCCAATGATCCTCGTCCCTTTATGGAAACTTCTGGTATCCGTATCGGAACTGCTGCTGAAACAACTCGCGGCCGCGACGAAAAATGGTTTAGAAGACAAGCAGAAAGAATATTGGAAATCATAGGATGAAAACAAGTATCGAAAAGAAACTCAGCCACATTTGGATCGGGCCAAAGCCAGCTCCACTAAAGTGGATGTACACTTGGCGCGATAAACATCCCGATTGGGAGTATAGTATTTTTACCGATACTATGCTTAGGACTCGTCGATGGAAGAACCAACACTTGATCGAAGAGTATTATAATAGACGCTTATGGCCTGGTGTTTCTGACCTTATTCGATACGAACTTCTTTATGAAAATGGTGGATTCATTGCTGAAGCAGATATGATCTGTTTAGAGAATACTGATGAACTATTCCAAAGTCCTGAAGATCACGCTTATACTTGCTTTGAGAACGAAAAAGGAAGACCTAATTTTGTTCAACCTATTTTTGCTTGCAATCCTGAAAACAAATTCATAGCTATGGTAATAGATGAACTTCATAAACTCAGACGAGGCGATCTTCATCCACAACCTTTCATGTCAACGGGTAATGCTTTTCTAGCTAAGCACGTGCCTCAATGGCGAGACAAACTTACTATATGGCCGTCACACTATTTCATTCCTCAGTTCTATGTAGCTGGAGCGAAGAGATACGATGGGCCAGATAAAGTGTATGCAGATCATAAGTGGGGTTCTACCGGAATGCACGCTCACTGCTTACAATATTCAGACGGGGTTCTATAATGTACTTATCACACAAATATAAATTTCTATTCTTACGTACGCCAAAGACTGCAAGCAGCAGTCTTTCGGATTTTTTTATTCGCAACATCAATGATCCTGAAGCGATCTATACTGAAGTTGAAGATTCAAACTTACCAGGAACACTTGACGAGAGTATCGTATCTCGTTATCGTCCCTATGCTTTCTATCATTTTACTCTCGATCAATTAATTCATGAAGGAGTAATTACAGAAGAGCAAGCTCGTGAATACGATGTTTTTGCGCTACTGAGAGATCCTATTGATAGAGCAAAAAGTTTTTACTACTTCTATAAGAAATTTAGATCACCAGGAACTTCTCCTTCTCTTGAAGAATATAAGAGATGGACTAACAAGGGAGTGTTTAATAACGATCCTAACTCCGCAATAGTGCAAACAGACCTATTAAAAATCAAAGGTGAATCGGTAGGTCGATACTGGTTATATGAGAATCTTGAAAAAGAATTATCTAATTTTATGTTCCACAGAAGATTGAGAATCGATCATCCTCTACCTCGGCATAAAACAGATACACGAAAAGTTAAAAAGAACGAGATTGAATTTGATGAAACTTCTTTAAACGATTTACGAGAGCACTTTCAAAACGATTTCATACTGTACGAGCAACTTAAGAAAAAGTAATGAAAAGATTCTTTGCTAAGCTATGGGATAAATTCACATTACTACTTACTTACGCTTTATTGTTCGTGAGTGTGTTTATGTTCTTGTACGCACTGATTCTTTTCTACGCAAATACAAATTAAAATGAGCACAAAGGCATATATTCTTAAAATTAACACGCCGGTTTCTCAAGAATATGCTAAGATATGCGCAGATTCTTGTGATAGTGTCGGTCTAAAGTGGGAATACTTTCAAGGCTATCAGAATATGACTGGCCGAGCAGGTTGGTGTTTAACTGGAATTAGAATGCACTTCCATGAACCTGTCCGTTATCTACCAGATCCTAATCCTTCACAAAAAGCAAATGCGTGTAGCGCTGGTCACGGTGCTATTTGGAAACTTATCGCTGATGGTCCTGATGATGTAGGTGTGGTACTAGAGCACGATGCTATCATGCTCCAACCACTTACTATAAATATTCCAGATAACGTTATAGTTGTTTTGGGATACAAAGTATCAAACCCAAAGCGATATGATCATGTTAGTGCCGGAGAGCCACGGGAATTAATAGATATAGATGGACACGAAGGTGCTCATGCTTATGCTATGACTAGGAATACAGCTAAGTTTTTAGTCAGTGAAATAGAACAAAGAGGTATTTTAGGAGCTGTTGATAACGCATACTTTATTAGAGGACAGCGAAGAACAGCAATACCACTTAAGATAGCTAGCCCTACTCCAGCTCTTGGCTGGATTAGAGAAAGCACAATATGGGGCTCTAGCGCCCATAGAAACTACGAATTCATTTCCTCGTTTAAAGAAAATTATAAATAACAAAGAGTAGATTCAAATTTAACTAGGACTTATCAATAATGAGCCAAATATTTCAAGAATTCTTGAATTCCGTTAAATCGTGTGATATTTCGTTGCCTGTATCTTTCGTAGAGGCACCAGACGACGATGACGCAGCGCTTGAAATCGATCCAAGTGATGACGATAATCCGGAAGTCGAAAAACCAAAACCAAAGAAAAAAGTCATTAAAAAGAAGAAGTGGAAACCAAGTTTCAATCCAGACAAATATGTTGATGTGAAACCTGAATTAAGAGAAGCGCCAAAGAGTGACACTGCAGTCATTACATTTGGGCGAATGAATCCAATCACAACTGGCCATAATGTACTTGTTAACGCAGTGGTTGCAACCGCTCTTAAGTCCGGCGGAATACCACTCGTTTACTTATCTCAAAGTACTGATCCTAAAAAGAATCCTCTAACTTATGACCAAAAAATCAGATTCGCAAAGCGCGCGTTTGGTGCTAAGTTAATTGTTAAAAGCAAGTCTAGAACTATTCTCGAAGTTGCAACAGAGCTTCAGAATAGATTTAAGAAACTCATTGTAGTCGTAGGCTCAGATAGAGTCTCTGAATTTGATAATCTACTCAACAAATATAATGGTAATCTCTACAATTATGATGAGATCAAAGTAGTATCTGCAGGTGAGCGCGATCCTGATTCAGACGATGTTTCAGGTATGTCAGCTTCTAAAGCAAGAGGATTTGCAAAAGATGGTGACATGGAGTCTTTCAAGAAAAGCTTACCTCCTAAACTTCAATCTCAAGCGGCTTCTGTTTATAACGCAGTTAGAGCTGGCATGGGAATTAAAGAAGCAGTCGAACAACTCGAACTAGAAGAAGCTCTAACACGTCAACAAAGACTCAAGCGCAAGATGATTATGCGCAGACTTAAGTCTAAGATTCAAATGGGTCGTCGTAGAGCTATGAGACGTAGAGCGACGACAGCGGTGGTTCAAAAACGCGCTAAGAAAATGGTTCTTCGTATGCTCAAGCAAAGATTTGCTAAGAGTAATCGATATGCAGATCTTCCATATAGTGCAAGACAGCGTATCGACGATCGTATTGCGCGTATTCCTAAAGCTCGTCTCAAGATTCTAATGAGACGCTACATTCCGAAAATTAAGAAAATGGAGAGAGATAGATTTGCAGCTAAGGTTGCAAAAGCAACAGCTCCAGCAGCTTATAAGCCAAAACCAGTCTCTATTGTTAAAGCTAGAGTTCCTGAGAGTGTAAGCATAAACTTCAACAGCATCTTCGAAAAGTTTATTTCAGAAAGAGTTGAAAAACCAGAATCACTTCCAAACACAAAAAGTAATCTCGAATTAGCAGTTGAAATGGCAAACACCCTCGGCGCTAATATGAATTACGCTATTAAAGAAATTGATAAGATTAAGAAAGGATTGTCTCGACATCCTGAAGTAAAGAATGCGCTAAGATTAACTAATGCACGCTTTAACGAAGAAGTATATCAGCAATACACCTTTGAGAAAAGACTCGAAGAAGGTGCATCATATCACGCAGGCCTTTCAAAGTCAACCGCAGCCAAGCGCAAAGCGCAATTCAATAAACAAGCAAAGATGGACGATGATAATCCTGCAGCCTATAAGCCAGCTCCTGGTGATGCTACTGCAGAGACAAAGCCTAGCAAACATACTTCAAAGTTTAAAAAGATATTCGGCGAAACTAATTACGAGAAAGCTCACCTCAAGAAGCCACACATGCTTTTAGATAAGAAAGGTGCAGTCGTAATTGATAAGCGTTTTCGTATGTTTAAGAAAGCAAAAGAAGTCGATATGGTATTAGCTCAATACAATAAAGAAGAAAAGATTCAAGAGATTAATGATCTAATAGAATCTGTTGAGTTTGTTTTCGAGAGCAATCCTAAAAAATCATTAAGAGACAAAGCCGAAAAGACAGGGATTTCTTATTCCATTCTTAAAAAAGTTTTTGATCGTGGTGTCGCAGCATGGCGCACAGGTCATAGACCAGGTACAACTCCTACACAATGGGGATTAGCTAGAGTTAATTCATTTGCAACTGGTGGAAAAACACAAAAAACAACAGACAAAGATCTTTGGGATCAACACAGAGGAAGTAAAAGTGATTAAGTTCAAGGACCTAAAAGAAGCAGGTGGAGCAGGAGACTGGGGAACTGACAAAGCTCGTAAGAAGCTTCAACAAGACACTCCAGGCCAAGGCATTACTGATATGGGCGTAAAAAATAAACAGCGTAAAGAATCAGTTGAACTTAGCGAAAAGCTAAAAGTGTCTGATGGTCTAGGTGCTTGGATCGACGATTTCATGAAGTCAGATGCTCCTCAGTTTAAAAATGCAGATGATAAGAAGCGCCGTGACATGGCGATCGCAGCATTTACTTCAGCCGGTGGTAAACTCGATGAGTCAGTTATATCCATTGAAGAAGGAGCTGTTGCTCTTTCCACAGTTGAAAAAGAAATCAGATCAAACGGTGGAAAGATTGTTAAGAAAGACGACAGATCAATTACATTTACTTTAAACGGTGCTCAAAGAAAAGTTCCAGTAGATAGAGGACATGTACTAGATACTTATTACATGCAACTTCAGAAAATGTTCGAAGAAGTAGAATACGTTAGTGAAGATGGACAATGGGGCGTTAAGAACGTATATTTGAAATACACACCAGATGTTCTCAAATTAAAGAAGATCAAAATTCAAGATACAATTAGCAACCTTAAGAGACAACACAGCAGCTTAACTGCACTAGGTGGTAAGAATCCACGAGCTGAAGAGATCAAAGAGTTAGAAGGAAAACTTCGCATGATCGATCAAGCAATGAGAACTAAGAAAGAATCGCTTGATCTTGATGAAGCAGACACCTACGCAATCTACAAGAAAGGTAAAGTATTCGATACTTTCAGATCCAAAGAAGATGCGCATGACTCTCTAGATAGTATGGGTCTTTCTGCGATCAGCAAAAAAGATTATAGCGTAAGAAAACTTCCTGCTAATTATAAAAGCAACTGGTCGATGAAAGAAGAAGTCGAGCTTGATGAAGGAACTCTAGCTGCGAGTGACGGGAGTGTTGTTGATGCGCTACTCACCGCAGTAAAAGATAAATTGATGAAAGATTTAAGTAGTGGAAATGTTGATGATGCTAACGAAATTGCAAAGATGGTCAAAATGACTATAGAAAAAGATTATAAACGCAAAGGATTTTCGAGGCTAAAAAGATGAAAAAATTTATAAACTTTATAGAAGAAAAGGGTGAAGCTGTTGACGCAACAGACATGCCAAAACTCCAACAATTAATTAGACTTGGTCTCGCTGATAGTAAAGACCTAGCGCTAATCAAGAGAACCATTATGAAAATGGATTCTGGCGAAGAGCTAACAATGAAAGAGAAGAAGATGGCAGAAAAGCTAGCCAAGATTCTTCTTGACAAAGTAATTGGAAACAAAGTAATTTACAACTTAGTTCGCCAAGGTCTTGGAAAAGAGAGTGTGCAAGAAGATCTCGATGAAAACGCAAGACGTGATGCTATGGCTGCTATCCGCAGAGATAAAGATTTTAGAGACAAAGATGATGAAGACGACGTAGCTACAGATGCTGATCGAGCTGCTGCTAAGAAGAATCCTATCATGCAATTGAGAAAGATTTCTGATATCGAAGGTGGAGAGATGGAGTTCACCAATCGCAAGAAAATGAAAGTTTCTAAAGTAGATGCTGACAAGATTCTAAGAGCTTTTGGTACTATTCAAAAGTCTTTAGACAAGCAAAAGTTTCAAACTCTAATCGGACGTAGTCCAGAAGATTTCAAGAAAATACTTAAGATTCTAAGATAATGAAAAGCTTTAAAGAGTTTATTTCAGAAGGTTCTGAAACTTGGGAAGCGGGTTTCAAGCGCAGAGTCGTAAAGACAACTAAACCTGAGCACAAAGAAAAAGGTTACAACTGGCGCATCAAAGGAAAAGATCGTCCAGAGATAAGCATTAAATTATATAAAGACAAACCATCATTTGATGAATTTAAAAAACAAATGAAGCGTGTTGCAGGACACGAATTCGGAGGATAAGAAAAATGTTAAGATTTAAGCGATTTGTTGAACAGACAGAACTAGTCGAGTCGCATTTCGAAGTAGGCGATAAAGTTAAGTGTGTTCATAGCGGCAAGGAAGGCGTCGTCACTAAAGTTGATCCTTCTGAAAAAGGTAAGTACTACACTGTTAAGCGCGATGATGGTGAAGTCATGCAGTACGCACCAGACGACCTCGAGGCTTTGAAAGAAGAAGTCGAACTTGATGAAGCAGGTTATAAAGTGCCGAAGAACTATGCTTCTATGATGGCGAAGAAACGTAGAAAGGCTGGCACTTCTGAGTTTGGCACGCACCCAGATAAGAAAAAAGAGGTAAAGAAAGAAGAAATCGAGCTTGAAGAAGGACGTAACGAAGCACTTAAAGCCCTCGAAGGACTCGCTAAGCGCGGAGGAATGGATAAAGCTGATTTTCAAAAAGCTCATGATCTATATAAAGCCAACAAACTCACCGATCTCAGAAAACATATCTACGGACTAGATACAGATCCTAGTGAAGCTATCGCAGACGTTATTACCAGACATGATTCAAAAGCATTTAACAGCATGTATCCAAAAGCTAAAGCTGGTGATTACCTTCGTATGATTATATTAAATCACGGTGGAAAATAAAATTGAAAGGCTTTAAGAACTTTTACAACGAAGAAAGGTTCGGCATTTACGAGGGGGTTACAGTCCCTCTCGAACAGCCTATGATCGAGTTCGATAGTTCTATGGGACTCTTGGCTGCAGAAAAAGAACCAGAACTAAATTCACCAAAGCGAAGCTCTGGTGATAAGAAATACGTTGTTTATGTTCGTAATCCAAAAACAAGAAACATCAAGAAGATCGAGTTCGGAGATGAAAAAGGTGGACTCACTTCAAAGATTAACGATAGAGACGCTGCAAAGAGTTTTGCTGCAAGACACCAATGTGATACTAAGAACGATAAGATGACTCCAGGATACTGGGCGTGTCGTTTACCTAAGTATGCTAAGTCTTTAGGATTGCAGGGCGGTGGCGATTATTTTTGGTAAGGAGTAAAAAATGAAAAAATTAGTATTAGGTCTAGTATTAGTAACATTTTTAGGTGGCTGTTCAAGTCTTGGAAAGTTTATTCCAAGTAAGTTCGACAATGTTGAATATGGAAAGCTCGTCGAGTTAAATGTAATTTCTACTATGGCTCCCGCTGGGTGGTGTCAAGAATCTGCAATTCAACAAATGAATTATAGAGCAGTGTGGTTACAAACGTATAGTAAGTATAGACTTAACGAGAACATCGCTAAGATATATGAACAAATAGGTGATATTACAAAAGAATTGAATGAGCGTGAGAATCCTAGTGAAGCTTATTGCCGCATCAAAAGAGAAAACATACACAAAATAACAGCTGAAGCTCTACAAGTATTCGGAGGTAGAAGATCGTGAATCTAGAAACATGGCAAGAAATTCAAGAAGCAAAGGTAAGAGAACTTAAAGAATTATATGACGCTGGAGATCTTTCAGAGTCAGAGTACACAGAATTAGTCGAAGATCTACTCGATCTTCAAAAAATTTCTGATGGTTTAGATCTCGAAGAAAATAAAATTCGCGCTCAAAAAGCTATAGAAGCGATTAGGATGGTTGCGGGACTTATCTAATGTCCAGCAACATATTGTTGCTAGCTGATATTATAGAACAGAAAGTTAGAAAAGAAAAAGAACTCGAATTTTATCAAGAACAGCTAGAAAAACTTGAAAGGAAGATGTGGTTCATTCGAAAAGAAATCGAAGTGACCAATCTTTGTATAGAAATTATTCAAAACGAAAAAGCGGATATTTTATCCGGAAGGTTGATTAGTAATGACATCACTCACGAATGAGTATTATGAACCTTATTACAATGTGGGTGACATAAGAATATTTGATGTGGATGCTGAAGACGAAAATTACGTCTGGCACATGGATCACGACAATAGACGGATAAAGATTTTAGAGGGAGACGGCTGGCAATTTCAATGGGAAGGCTGCCTTCCATGGCTTTTGAAGCCAGGTATGGAGTTCAATATTAAAAAGAACGAATACCACAGGTTAATTAAAGGTGTAAACGATCTCAAGATACAAATTACATCATTAGATAAATAAACAATAAGTATTTTATAGGAGACTAAAATGTCGTTCAAAGATAAAATTGATGAGATTCTAGCAAGTGCTATTCGTTCTCAGCTAAATGAGAAGAAGAAAATGGATCCTGTCGGTAAAGCAGACGCTGACATCGATAATGATGGTGACGTAGATTCTTCTGACGAGTATCTTCACAATCGTCGTAAAGCAATTGCTAAAGCGATGAAGAAAGAAGAAGCTAGCGATGAGCCTATTACTGCAAAAGATATTAAAATGGCGATAGGTATTGCAAACGATGCTCGTTATAAAGACGGCAACTATACTGCTGCTTATAACAAAATTGCTAACATGAAAAAAGGTTTAGTATCTCACCCTCGCGTTAAAGATGCTCTAAGAAGAGCAAACGAAGAATTAGAGCTTGACGAAGCTACTCTAAGAGTTCCTGCATTCACTGGAAAAATTGGAGATCGTACAGGTTTTAGAATGACACGAGGCGCAGCTAGTATGTATGGCGGATATGATGTAACACTCAGCGGCGATGAAAAAGCTATCTTATCATACGCTAAAAGACATTTAGGTGGAGAAGGTGATACACTTGCAGACGTACAACGCAGTCTGCGCCCAGTGGGTGAAGAAGACAAACAAGAAGGATCTTGTGGAACGACTAATTCGTCTTACATGAATGCTTCTTATTTGAAGGCGGCCGCAAAAGCTTCTAAGAAAAAATAAGCTGAAACGGATATATAAATTAGATTAACTATATTATAGGAGTAAATTATGAAAGCACTAATTGAATGGTTCAAAGATTTTTTTGGACTTGGACTTAAATTTGAAGAAGTAACACCAGTGGTTCGTGAAGAACCAGTAACTAAAGCTGAAGTTGCTGCAGGACCTAAGGTCACTAAAGCATCTTTGAATAAGTTGACTAAAGCTCAACTTGAAGAGCGTGCGGTAGAACTCGGTGTTATTCTTAAAAAAGGTTTGAAGAAAGCTGAATTAGTAAACGAACTTTTTAAAGCTGAAAAGAAATAATATTTGTTATAATTTAACGTTAAATTAAATAACAGGAGAAAACAAATGGCACTATGGGGAAAAACAGACGCTGTTGCTAGCGTACCTAAGTGGCTCGAAGACGACGCAAACAACACTAACAAGTCTCACGACAAAGACAACGCAGTATTCGTTGACTTAACAGAGGCTGGTGTTGCTGCTAACAGAGCTAAAGGTCTTCATACACCAGGTTGGAACTTGTATCACACTTACACTGATCAGAATGGCGTAACTCGTCATAAAGCTGAGCCTCTCGTAGTAATGAAGGTTTCTGCTGCTGACGCAGGTGACTTAGGTGTAACAGGTAACACAGCGGTGGAAGATACTATCGTAGCTGATAGCTAAAATTAATTTTTATTGATTATGAAGTTGACGGAATCGACCTTTTTACTTTATGCGATGAAACACTATGACAATCCTCAGTGTACTGAGATGTCAGAATTTGAAGAAGATATGAAAAGATTTCAATATCTTCGAAAGTTGTTTAGTCGTTATAGACAAGATGGAGATCTTAAAGAACGGTTGATTCTAAACCACCTCATTGTGTTGTTCAATGTGTTTGGTCCTGAGGCAACGAACATGCTCTTCATGAGGCTTCACGAATATCACGAATATTTGAAGCCTTTTGTTGAGTATCTAAATTTCATGCCACAGTTAATAGTTTATGATGATATTAGCATCAATGCTGATAGCATAAATTCAGATATTATAATTCTGGAAACACTTAAGGAAATATAAATGGTCGTAGATCTATTTTTAGTTTACCAATTTATCAGAAGGCTAGTAACGCCTTTTGAAAAGTGGGAAGCTTATAAGTTAGGAATCATCGATGCGAAAGGAAATATCCTTATTCCTCGTAAAGATTTCACTAAGATCGCCGAAAGAAAAGCTTTCGGTATATTCGATAGATTGGTCTTAAACCTTAAGAGACTTCTAGGAAAACTTCCACTAGGTCAAACTAGAATAGCTTCCTATGCTGCAGCACTTTGGTTAATCAAAGAAGAACAAAGAATGCTAGATGCTGGACTATTGAACGAAGATTACGAACTAGATGATATTGAGATTGAAACAAGATTACAAGCCTTCTTAGATGAGTACGGTGAAATTATTGCAGAAGCTAATAAGAACGAGATGACCGGCGTTGGCAGTGGTGCTATCGCTGGCCTCGGTGTTGGACCGCAAGGAGAACCTGGCCTTACACCAGCACAACAGAAAAAATATAAGAAAAAGAATTTTAAACAGTTGATGCTTGATATAAAACCAAAATCGTAGTAAACAAAATCATGGAGAAGTAAGATGAAATTAAGTAAGAACTTTGCATTAAACGAATTCACCAAATCGGCAACCGCTACCAAATTAGGTATCGATAACACACCGAAAGGCGAACATCTTGAGAATCTTCAATATGTAGTTGAAAAAATATGTCAGCCAGCTAGAGAGTTTTTCGATAAGCCAGTAACAGTAAATAGCGGTTACAGATCACCCGAGTTGAATAAAGCAGTAGGTGGAGCTTCATCTTCACAGCATTGTAACGGTGAAGCAGTAGACATCGAAATCATGGGTGTTCCTAATAAAGTTCTTGCAGATTGGATTACAGAAAACTGTGAGTTTGATCAAGTCATTCTTGAGTTTTACAATCCAGAAGAAGGTATCAATTCTGGGTGGGTCCATGCTTCATTGAAGAAAGATGGTCCAAATAGAAAAACAAAACTAATAGCGTTTAAAGACGGAAAATCAACGCGTTATCAGGCAGTCGATGATTTTGATCCTGATAATGATTATAAAAGGTATGAATAAGAATGAATCAAGAAAATAAAGACAATGTATTTGAGCAACTTAAAGTTGATGAGGGCGTAGTGAATGAAGTCTACCTCGACCACCTTGGACTCCCAACTTTCGGAGTAGGTCATCTTGTCCTCGAAAGCGATCCAGAACACGGCCAACCAGTTGGAACTCCAGTTAACGAGGAGCGTGTCAGACAGTGTTTTGATAGAGACTTGGATATTGCCATCAACGAGTGTTATGCTCTATACGGAGAAAGCGAATTTAATGATCTACCTGGAGAAGTCCAAGAGATATTAGTCAACATGATGTTCAATATGGGTCGCAATCGCTTAGGTGGATTTAAGAAATTCAACGCAGCTGTACTCGATCATGATTGGAAAACTGCTGGTGTTGAAGGTCGTGATTCGAGATGGTATAAACAAGTGACTAACAGAGCTGAAAGGCTTATGTCACGCTTAGAACAAGTTTAATAAATAAATAAACTTATACAATTTCCTTAAGGAGAAAAAAGATGTCAATTGAAAAAATCGTAGCTGAGGCTATTGACAACAATCCTCTTAAAATGAAAGAGGCTTTCGAAGATGAAATGAATCTTCGCGTTCGTGCTGCTCTTGAAGAGAAGTACAAAAAAATGATGAAGGACAACGACGAAGATCCTTCTGATGAAGAAGACGAAGACGAAGACGAGTCCGATGAGGACGAGGATGAAGACGAGTCTGATGACGATGATGATGACGACGATGACGATGATGATGACGACGATGACGAAATGGAAGAAAAGAAGAAGAAGTAATTTCTTCTTTTAATCGTCATGATTAATTGGCTACTATCCTTATTCAAAAGGCCAACTTATACAATTACCGTTTCTTATAATAATAAGTTTGGAGACGGTGATGATAAGTCTTGGCCTAATGCTAAGAGAATAATTGTAGCTAATTGGAAAGAATTAAAATTCAAAACCGTCGACAAGAAACTCGTTCACGTTAAAGACGTTAATGGTATACATTATCGGATAGAACAAAACTAATCATGAGGATCAGTGCTTTAATGCTGATCCTTCTAATTAGTGGTTGTACTACAACATCACCAGATGTTATGACAGAAGTGAAAAGAGATACAGTCAAACATCTTCGCAACCAGTGTATGGATAGAGCAACTCTTGGCTGGAGACCGTCTCCGGCAACAAGGTTAGTGATATATGAAAGATGTCATTTATGGGCTGTAAGAACAGTTGGCTTATAGGGGAATATTATGAATCAGTTTTTTATTGCGATTATAATTGTTTTAGGTGGAGCAAGTTTCTGGTTATATCAACAAAACCAAGTGCTTCAAGCTAACAACCTTGTTCTAAAAGGAAATGTTGTTCAACTCGAAAATGCAGTTGAAGAACAAAAAGCAGCAATCGAAGCTATAAAAGAATCCTTTGAGAAACAAGCAGCTGCACTTACAAACCTGCAACAACGCAACCAAGAAATTTCTGCTGAGAAAGATCGTTATATGTCGATCTTCCAGCGCCACAATCTTGATAAGCTTGCGTTAATGAAACCCGGTTTAGTTGCCAACCGCATGAATAATGGAACTAAAAAAGTTTTTGAGGAGATAGAGAATGATAGCAAGAACATTGCTGCTCTTAACGACAATCAGTCTAATTAGTGGTTGTTCAACATTAGGTAACCTTGGGCTCTTCGGTAAGAAAGAACAACCCATTCAAATTGTTACTAAGCCCGTTGAGATCGAGATCATTCAACCTACGCTACCTCGTCCGATTCAACTACAAGCCCCTCAGTGGTACGTAGTTTCTGAAGCAGTAGTACCCAACCCATGTAAACCCGTTGCAACACTGGATGAATCAGGCAATCCTGTGTTGAAAGAAGACGGTACACCACAGACTAATGTTCCTAAAGCCTGTCCTCAAGAAGAAAAAGAAAATCCAAACTGGCCAGTCGGCTATACTTACCTCGATAAATTCTTAGAAGATATTAAGATCGCTACAGGTGGAGACATCCTCTTCGTTGCATCGACAGTGAAGGATTATGAGCTTATGTCAGGTAACGTTCAAGAGCTTCGTAGGTACATACGTGAACTCGGAGAGGTGATCGTGTACTACAAGGAAGTAACTACTAAGAAGCCCAAGCAAGAAGAAAAAGTTACTGAAAAGGTTGAAAATTAATCCTTCTAGTAATCTCCTTTTTCTATAAATACTAGTTGACATATCATGTATTCGGTGATATAATAGAATCCACCGGAGGGTTACATGTCGGAAGAGCTCAGCGACGTTAAAACAGATATCGCTCTCATTAAGAAAGATGTAAAGCAAATCGAACGCTTTTTTGATAAAGTGGACGTAGTCATGTCCGAAATGTCAGATATGACTAAGAGTCTTGCAGTACAGCAAAAGATCATCGAACACTTTGATTCCAAGTTACAAGATATCGAAGTAACGATGGAAGAACACAAGCAAGAAGACATTAAGCGTACAGAAATGCTCTCAAAGAGATTAGAAGAATATCGTAAGTCTTCGAAAGAAGATCATCAGCGAGTAGCAGATGAGAGTTCTCGTAATCGTGAGCAGCGAAACAAAGAGATTATGACTGAACTAGCGAAGCTTAACGGCAACCTAGACAGACGTATGAATGATATGGAAGAAGAAATTTCTGGTCAAGAAGATAGACTCAGAGCTCTCGAAAACCTTAAGTGGTGGTTACTCGGAGCAGCCGCGGTTATTGGAATTTTTGTTCCTATCCTCAATTCCCTTGATCTTTCAGCATTTATTGGTTGACATTTCACTGTAACTAGTATATAATCCTCTATACTAGAAAACATATATGGATCTTTTTATACTATGATTGATTTTGTAGATCTTCAATACGCACAAACGCTAGCCGGCAGGTTAGACCAGTACAGGATTCGATCCACGAATCCTTATAAGATTAATTTCCGTTGCCCTATCTGTGGTGACTCGCAAAAGTCTCGTTCCAAAGCCCGTGGTTGGTTGTTGGAACGAGACAGCGCTTTCTTCTACTATTGCCATAATTGTGGTGCGAGTCAGTCTTTTTCTTTCTTTCTCAAGACTGTCGATCCTCTAGCATTCAAAGACTACGTAGCAGATAAGTTCATGAAAGACTCTGCTAATACGGCTAAGCCTATCCTCGAGACGACGAAGTTTGAGGCTCCTCGGTTCGAAAAAAATCCTCTAAAAAGTATAAAAAAAGTGAGTCAATTGAACTGGAACCACCCAGTCAAAGCATATATAGAAAAGAGGCAAATTCCAGCGAATCAACACTATCGCCTGTACTATGCTCCTAAGTTTAAGACTTGGATTAATAGTATCATACCAAATAAGTTCGCTAACATAGAAAAAGATGAGCCTCGTCTAGTGATTCCTTTTCTCGATGAGAATAAAAGGGTTTTTGGTGTATCAGCACGAGGGTTTGATCCCAAAGGTATAAGATACATTACTATCATGTTCGAAGATCGACCTAAGATCTTTGGCCTTGACACGGTCAACTTTGATCGTGAATACTATATTGTTGAGGGAGCTATAGATAGTTTCTTTCTTAAGAACGCTGTTGCTATGGCAGGTGCAGATGGAAACACTGCTTCCCTCAAGAAAGCTAAAGAAAATGCGGTCTTTGTTTTTGACGCAGAACCTCGCAATAAAGAAATACATAAACGTATGGAAAAAATTATCGATAGTGGCTATAAGATTTGTATATGGCCAAAGAATGTGCCCGGCAAAGATATTAATGAAATGCATTTAAATAAATTAAATAATATTGAGAACATTATCAAACAAAATACTTACAAGGGACTTGTGGCTAAACTTAAATTTATGGAATGGAGAAAATCGTGAAAGTTAAACTAATCAGTTATTCACAACCTACGGAAGAAGTCAAAGAAGAAGGACTTGGTGATGTACAAGATCTCATCGCTTTCTGCGCACGCGTCAGCAATCCTTCAAACCAATTTAATTCTCAAACGAGTGAAAAGCTTCTTAATTACTTAGCGAAGCATGCTCACTGGTCACCGTTTGAAATGGTAAGCGCTTGTTTAGAAATTGAAACAACTCGAGATATCGCTCGTCAGATCTTACGTCATCGTAGTTTTAGTTTTCAAGAATTCAGTCAGCGTTACGCAGATCCGACTAAAGATCTAGACTTTGAAACACGTGAAGCAAGATTTCAGGATCCTAAGAATCGTCAAAACAGTATCGAAATCGATGACGCAAAATTAGTTGAAGAATGGAAGTGGCAACAAGAACAAGTTATAACAGCAGCTCAACGTGCATATAGTTGGGCTATAAAAAATGGCATCGCTAAAGAGCAAGCTCGAGCAGTACTACCAGAAGGTTTAACTCTGTCACGTATGTACATGAACGGTACTATTCGTTCTTGGATTCATTTCATTAATCTTCGTAGCGGCAACGGAACACAAAAAGAACACATGGAAATTGCTAAAGAGATTGCAAAAGTAATTGCAAAGATTTTTCCTCTAGCAAACTCTTATGTAAATAACAATTAAAATTTTAAGGAGCTGAAAATGCAGCATTTAGGTATAGACATTGATACCAAACGAGATAAACTGTTATCTGAACAATCATTTAAACTATTAAAAGACTATTATTGTCGCGATGACGAGAAGTCTCCTCAGATGGCTTATGCTCGCGCAGCTGTTGCTTTCTCAGCCGGTAATATGAACTTGGCGCAACGCATTTACGATTACGTTTCGAAAGGTTGGTTCATGTATGCATCTCCTGTTCTCTCGAATGCTCCGATTAAAGGCGAGCCAGTAAAGGCATTACCCATTAGCTGTTTTCTTTCTTATGTTCCAGATACACTAGAGGGACTCATCGAACACAGTAATGAACTTCGTTGGTTATCAGTTAAAGGCGGAGGAGTTGGAGGTCACTGGTCAGATATTCGTGCAGTATCGAAAAAAGCCCCAGGTCCGATGCCTTTCCTACATACAGTAGACGCTGACATGGTTGCATATCGACAAGGACGTACTCGTAAAGGTTCATACGCAGCTTACATGGATGTTGATCATCCTGATATTGTTGAGTTCATCAACATGCGTATTCCTACTGGTGATGTTAACCGTAAGAACTTGAACTTACACCACGCAGTCAATATTACAGACAAGTTTATGGAAGCGGTAGAACAAGACGCTCAGTGGGACCTACTTGATCCTAATGATCGTACTGTTCGTGATACTATGAAAGCTCGTAAGCTTTGGGAACACATTCTCGAAACTCGTTATCGTACAGGTGAACCTTACCTCAACTTTATTGATACTGCAAACCGCGCTCTACCTGACGCTCAAAAGCAAAAGGGAATGAAGATTCGAGGATCGAACTTATGTAATGAGATTCACCTTGTGACCAACGAAGAACGAACAGCAGTATGTTGTCTTTCCTCAGTTAATCTTGAAATGTATGATGAGTGGAAAGACACTCCAATGGTCAAAGATCTTGTCGTGTTTCTAGATAACGTTCTTCAGTTCTTTATTGACAACGCTGGTGATGAGATTAGTAAAGCTCGTTACTCAGCAACACAAGAACGCTCACTAGGTCTTGGTGCTATGGGACTACACAGTTATTTCCAAAAGCATCGTATCGCATTTGATAGTTCTCAAGCTGTTCAAAAGAACGAAGAGATCTTCAGTTATATTAAAGCAAAAGCTGTAGAAGCTACTCTTGAGATGGGTAAGCGTCGTGGTGAAGCTCCTGATATGGAAGGAACTGGTCGTCGTAATGCTCACATGCTTGCTATTGCTCCCAACGCAAATAGTTCTATGATCGTAAACACATCACCTTCGATCGAACCGTGGAAAGCAAACGCATTTACTTCTCGAACAAGAGTGGGTTCTCACCTAAATAAAAATCCCTACCTCGAGGAAGAACTCGAAAAGGTAGGTAAAAATACCGATGAAGTCTGGAGCATGATTATCACCAATGGTGGTAGTGTTCAGCATCTAGATTTCTTAAGTGACCACATTAAGAACGTATTCAAGACCGCAATTGAACTCGATCAGCTTGCACTAATTCAATTAGCAGGTGATCGTCAAAAGTATCTTTGCCAAGGTCAATCACTTAATGTGTTCTTCCCTGCTGGTGCGACTAAAAAAGATCTACACCAGGTACACTACCAAGCTTGGAAACAAGGTTGCAAGGGACTATATTATCTACGTACTGAGACTTCTAACAGAGCTGAGAACGTAGCACAGAAAATTGAAAGAGAAAAATTAGACGATATCATCAACCCAAACGAAGTTAAATTTAGCAACGGACAAGAGGAACAGCAAGATGAATGCATCGCCTGCCAGGGATGATACAAAACTAGGAAGAAAAATGGATGTACTTATTTACACTAAATCAAATTGCCCTTTCTGTGAAAAGGCAAAAGCTTGGTTTACTCAGCATGGCTATGGGTATACACAAGTACTATTAGACGACGAAGAGCAAAGATTGGCTTTTTATCAAAAGATGTCGAACGGAAAAGAAGTTCGATCAGTTCCTCAGATTTTTATTGACGGAAAACACATTGGAACATATAACGATCTTATGGCTATTGCCGATAAGCTCGTAAAGAAACAAGGAGGGCTTCTAGAGTTCTCAGAAACTTATAAACCCTTCCATTATCCTTGGGCGGTACAAATCACCACGCGCCACGAGAAAGCACACTGGATTGAAGATGAGCTAGATTTGTCTGAAGACGTTTCTGATTGGAAAGGTGGTAAGATTACTGCTACAGAAAAAGAGTACATTACAAACATTCTTCGTTTGTTTACTCAATCAGATGTTGCGGTAGGACAAAACTACTACGATCAGTTTATTCCTAAGTTTAAGAATAACGAGATTCGTAATATGTTAGGTTCTTTCGCGGCACGCGAGGGCATCCACCAGCGCGCGTACGCACTTCTAAATGAAACTCTAGGTCTACCTGATAGTGAATATCACGCATTCCTTGAGTACAAGGAGATGGCCGACAAGATCGATTACATGATGAAAGCAGATTGCAACACACTTCGTGGTCTTGGTCTTGCACTAGCTAAATCTGTATTCAACGAAGGAGTCGCTCTATTCGCTTCATTCGTAATGCTGTTGAACTTCCAACGCTTCGGTAAGATGAAAGGAATGGGTAAAGTCGTTGAGTGGTCGATTCGTGACGAGTCTATGCACGTTGAAGGTAACTCAAAGCTATTCAAGACTTTCTGTAAAGAGCACAACCGTGTTGTTGACGATGAGTTTAAGAAAGAAATCTATGAGATGTCTCGCCACATCGTAGATCTTGAAGATAAGTTTATTGAACTTGCTTATGAGCTCGGTGAAGTCGAAGGCCTTGAAAAATCTGAAGTAAAAGAATATATAAGATATATCACAGACAGACGTTTGCTTCAGCTCGGCATGAAACCGAACTTCAAGGTAAAAGATAATCCTCTTCCTTGGTTAGAATGGGTCCTGAATGGTGCCGATCATACAAACTTCTTTGAAAATCGTGTAACTGAATATGAAGTTGCCGGTCTTTCTGGAAGCTGGGATGAAGCTTACGCCGCATAAGGCGAACTAAATGATTAACAAAGAACCTTTTCAAGAGGTAGTTGATAAGCTCAAAGAACAAGGAAACTATAGAGTCTTTAACGACATCGTTCGTGAAAGAGGAAACTTTCCTAGAGCAACCTGGTACAGTAAGTACTCTCCGAAGACCATTATTAACTGGTGTTCGAATGATTATCTTGGAATGGGTCAAAATCAGTACGTTATTGATGCAATGCAAACTGCATTAGATAAAACGGGGAGTGGTAGTGGAGGTACTCGCAATATTGGTGGTACCTCCCACTATCATGTTACTCTTGAAAATACTATCGCATCACTTCATAAAAAAGAACGCGGTCTGTTATTCAGCTCAGCTTACGTAGCAAACGAGTGGACACTAATCGCTCTTAAACGAATCATTCCTAACATTTGTTTTCTGTCAGATAGTAAGAATCACGCTTCAATGATTATGGGAATCAACCATAGCAAAGCAAGCAAGATCATCTGGGAACATAATAATCTCGAAGAATTAGAGCTAGCTCTGCAAACTTGCGAGATGATGAAGGAAGTTCCTTGTATCGTATTTGAGTCAGTTTACAGTATGGATGGTGATGTTGCACCAATCAAAGAAATTTGTGATCTAGCTGACAAGTATAACGCAATCACTTACATAGACGAAGTACACGCAGTAGGCTTGTACGGAAAAACAGGAGCAGGATACTGTGAAAAACTCGGAATCGAAAACAGAATCGACATCATCAACGGAACATTGGGTAAAGCGTTTGGTTGCCAAGGTGGGTATATCACCGGCGATGGAGATGTTCTTGACGCTATCCGTTCTGTTGCTTCTGGGTTTATATTCACTACTAGCATGAGTCCAGTACTTTGTGCTGGAGCAATCGCTTCAATTCGTTATCTTATAGATCATAATGAACTAAGAGAAAAACACCAGGAAAGAGCTAACACTCTTACTGTTATGATCCATGATGCTGGATTAGAAATACATGAAGCTGCTTGTACACATATCATTCCAGTGATGGTACGAGATGCGAAGCGTTGTAAAAGTATCAGTGATAGACTCTTAAACGAACATGGAATATATATTCAGCCGATTAATCATCCGACAGTTGACATATATACAGAAAGATTACGTATTACACCGACTCCTCTTCATACAAATGGTATGATGGAGCATTTAGTAGAATCATTAAAAGAATCATTTGACGAATTCCTATGAAGTGGCTAACATTATTTACATCACTAACTCTAGCAACCTGTGCTGCTTATTTTAGCATCATCGGTTTGACTACTATTTTTTCTGGAGCAGTAATGTCTGTTCTAGTTATGGCCAGTGTTTTAGAGTTTGGAAAAATTGTTAGTGCAGCGTGGCTTCACTACGAATGGGATCGAATCAACTATCTCGTTCGAGGATATTTTACTACGGCAGTCTTAGTTCTGATGCTCATTACTTCAATGGGTATTTTCGGATTCCTTTCGAAAGCTCATATTGACTCTGCGCTAGTGAGTGATTCATTCTCGCTTGAAACTAGCATCATCGATACTCGCTTAGACGCTAAAAATCTGCAACTTAAAAATCTGCAAGATCGACTTAAGAATCTTGACTACGTCTTAGAAACTTCAAGACCTCAAGATCGTAATTACGTAAATCGTATTCAAACTGAAGAGCGTAATCAGATCAATTCTGATATAGATAATATAGTAAAAGATATAGTAAAGCTAAATGAAGACAAGCTACCTATACAACGTAAGCAACTTGACCAAGAAGCAGAACTTGGTCCTATTAAATATATTGCAGACATGATATACGGTAGTGAAGCAGAATCATATTATGACGATGCAGTAAGATGGGTGATATTAACTATCATCTTTGTGTTTGATCCTCTCGCAATCATGTTGTTGATTGTTTCAACAGCGGCTTTCAAGAGAGACAGATTAAAGATGAAACCTTTAGTAGACGAAACTCAAATAATGAGGATGGATGTCGAAGATGACAGAAATACAACCAGTATCAGCAATAATTTATCCAGATCAGCCTCAACGAGCGCAAGACCAACCCCAACCGAAGATAGAGAAAAAAGTGGTGAAGATAATTCCGTCTCTACAGAAACAGCAGGAGACAACATATCTTTACAATCAGAATGGGACGTTGGAATTGACGGTAGTACGCGGGAAGAAAGTGAATCTGATAATATAGATAATAATGACAGAAGCAATCTGACAACAACATTGAGAAGGAGACCGATATAATGAACACAATAACAAAATACTTATGGAGAGCTGCAGGCCTTTTATCTGTAGGTTGCGCTTACATTGGAGCTATTGTTCCAGGAATTCCAACAACCGTATTCCTCGTAATCGCACTATGGTGCTTTAGCAAAAGTTCCCCAGCACTACAAAAGTGGATTCTCGAACACCCAACATTCGGACCTTATGTCGTAAACTGGTCTGAGAAACGAATTTATCCAACTAAAGCAAAATGGATTATGTTAACATGCTGTGCAGCTAGCTACGCTTGGTTAGTGTACATCGCACTTAAGCCGATCGCCCTTATTGGAATAGCAGGCTTTATGTTATTCTGGCTTGTATGGGCTTGGCGCTATCCTGGTTCACAAGAAGAGTACGACCGTAGAGTAGCAGAAGGTCTTCGTATAGGCTGGCTAAGGTGAAAAGGAAGAAAATGGATTCTCACGAATTCATGAGGCAACTTCAAAACTTGCACTATATGACTGCGATTCATGAACAAATTGAGATCATAGAGACTGTCGATAAGATCGTAGATTTCATGGGTGACGAGTTACCTGAAGCACAAGATATTATTGATAGAATACAATGGAGATTGAGAAATGACGAAAATTTTTGAAAGTCCTGATAAAGGCAAAACAGTTTATGAAAGAGAGTTTGGCGCTCCTTACACAGAACGCAAGTTAGTAAAAGAATGGTCTGAGTCACATGAACAAGCTCTTGAAGCGATTAAAGGGTTCGAGTGGCAAGATGGTGAACTAGTCAACACTAGGTATGTAGAAACAAAAAAGCCAATTACAAATAATCGAGAAATCGAAAGTGCTAATGAATTTGAATCTGCTCGAAACAATAGTAAAACTTGGAGTATGGAGCAGGATTAATTAATTTTTTATGTAATGGAGTGAAATTATGAAGAAAGAACTTGAAGGCAAGTATGCCGTTGTAACAGTCGTATCGTCGTTCAGACAGAGATACGTAATCCCCACCGAAGAATTACAAGAACTTAATAAAGATTTCGACCTAGACGCGGGTCAAGCTCGTGTTTGGGCAGAAGAAGAAGTTATGAGTGAAAACGTAAAAGAGTTTTCTCAACATTGGTTGGGTGAGAATGTTATCGACGTAGATATCGTCGATGAAAATAGAGTCTTAGAACTCATGCGAAGAGACAACAAGTATCTTACCGAAGGTGAGAACGCTTGGAATGTAGAAAAACAAATCCAGTATGCTCGCAACTGGAAAGAAAATAAAAAAGGATAGAATTATGTTTGTTGAACCAATGTCACATTATAGAAGATGGGTGGGTGGCAGCTGGCCAGAAGTACAGAAATGGCAATTTGATTTTATCACGCAGCAGATGCTCGCTTATCATCCTGAGAAAACATTCTTAGACATCGGCTGCGGATCATTGCGTTTAGGTGCTAAACTTATTCCTCATCATGGAGTCGGTAAATACATCGGTCTAGATACTAGTCATGAACTTATTAACTACGGACTAGATAACGAGATTAGACCTGGAACTGTAGAAGAAAAGAAACCGCGCTTTATCGTTACTAGCGAGTTTGATTACTCAGAGCTTGGCGATGAAAAGGTTGATATCGCTTGGGCGTTTCAGTTATGGTTTCACCTTCCGCTTGAACTCTTTAAACAAGGTCTAAGAAATACGCGAGAAGTATTAAAAGACGATGGTGCGTTATTTTCAAGCTTCACATCAGTACCACCAGATCCAGAAATGGAAAAACCAACCGATGATTATGTTTACGACTATTATCAAAGAGTTTTTTGGAGATGGCCTGAAGATCTACCAGCTATTTTCAACGAGTGTGGTTTAAGTTATGAATATAGAGGTTCTACAATTAGAGCCGGTAATCTTATTCGAAGTGTTAAGATCTAAGAGAATGAACGACTATGGCCGGAAAAGGAAGTAAGAGAAGACCTCTTAAAATCGATCAGAAAAAGTTTGATGATAATTGGGATAAGATCTTCAATAAGAAAGAACTAAAAACGATACATCCAGCAGAGACTCGGTATCCGCATCTCAAAGAAAAAAAGAAATGATAACAATATATGGTATGAGAGGCTGCGGTTTTTGTCAGATGGCAGTCGATAAATGTATAAAGTACAGGCTGAAGTACGAATACAAAGATTGTGGAATTCGAATGTTCTATCAAGAACTTTCTGAACTCAATGTTGATATGACCAAAATGCCTCACATACTAGTTGACAAAACACACATAGGAGATTATAATAATCTAGTTGATTATATACAATCTATGATGGAGAACACACACTAATGAAATGGCCTAAATCTGAAAAATGGAACGGAGGTATTCGCAAGCTATTCAAGTTCGATAATGGATACGGTGCTTCATTAGTTAAAAATCCTTATTCGTATGGTAATAGTCAAGGACTATGGGAACTCGCTGTTTTGAAAAACGGAGAACTTTGTTATGATACTCCCATCACTGATGATGTGATAGGATATTTGAACGATCCACAAGCTGATGCAATTTTAGAAGAAATATCAAGATTACCTCCTGCTATTGTGCATTAATAAATAAAATCAATCTTTTACAATAAAAATAATATGGAGATTTAAGAAGTGGCAA